>ENA-ORXU01000965-ORXU01000965.1-marine-metagenome-genome-assembly--contig:-NODE-965-length-27266-cov-3.990584_pt1 | contig 27266 bp, 21 predicted proteins | sample MGYA00237869_ERZ511484 | MGnify/ENA metagenome assembly ERZ511484
GCCGCAGATGGCAGTTGCTGCGGAGGTCTGCGCTTGCCTGCCCGAACATGATGACGTAACTTGTATCGGCTTGGTTATGAATGCACGCGGGGCGGAGCGCGCGATCGAAACCGGCCGCATCAATCAGCTAGGCGCAGTCTCTGTTGCAACAGATGAATTTGCAATGGCCAATCAGGGGCAGACAAGCGACGGTTCTGTCGATGCGGCCAAGGCAATCATTGCCATGGCGCGCGATGCCGGATTGACCGCGCAATGCACGATCGCTGCGTCATTCGGCTGCCCGTTTGAAGGCGAAGTGGCCGAGGCGCGGATTATCGAAATGGCCAAACGGATTGCCGATGCCGGGCCCGTTGAAATCGCGCTTGCCGATACGATCGGCGTGGGCAATCCGGCGCATGTATCGCGGCTGGTATCCGCGGTGCGTGATGCGGTAAGCCCGCTTCCCGTGCGCGTGCATTTTCACAATACGCGCGGCACTGGTCTTGCCAATGTGTGGGCCGCTGTTGATGCGGGCGCGGCCACGGTCGATGCAGCATTGGGCGGGCTGGGCGGATGCCCGTTCGCGCCGGGCGCTGCTGGCAACGTCGCCAGCGAAGATGTGGTTTACATGCTGGAAAGAGCGGGTATCCCCACGGGCATGGATTTGGAGAAGCTGATCGCGGCGTCAAGCTGGCTATCAGGTGTAATGGATAAACAACTGCCGGGAATGGTCGCAGGCGCGCCCGTTTTCCCGAAAGCAGCATAAGAGAGGAAGAGCGAATATGAGCTACCGGCTGGGCGTCGATGTGGGAGGGACCTTTACGGACCTTTTGCTGTTTAATGAAGATAGTGGCGAATTCTGGCGCACCAAAACGCCGTCCACGCCGCATGATAGCAGCGAGGGTATTCTGAACGGCGTAACCGACATCTGCGGGACAGCAGGCGTGAAACCTGCCGATATCGAATATTTCCTGCACGGCACCACCGTGGCAACCAATGCCGTATTGGAAAATAAAGGCGCCAAAGTGGGCTTGATCACCACCGAAGGCTACCGCGACATTATGCAAATCGCGCGCAGCTTCGTACCCGGCGGGCTTGCTGCCTGGATCATCTGGCCCAAGCCTGAACCGCTGGCGGCGCTGGAAAATACCGTCACTGTCAAAGGCCGCATGGATGCCGACGGCAAGGAAGTGCGCCCGCTCGACGAAGCAAGCGTTACCGAGGCAATCGGTTATCTGAAAAAGCAGGGTGTTGAGGCTGTTACCGTATCGTTGATGAATGCGTATACCAATGGCGCGCACGAAGCGCGGATTGGCGAAATGCTCGCTGATCATATGAACATCCCCATCTCGCTCAGCCATGAAGTGCTGCCCGAAATGCAGGAATATGAACGCACATTGACGACTGTAGCCAATGCAGCAGTGCGCCCTGTAGTGAGCAATTATATATCGAACCTGCGTGACAAGTTGAAGGACGAGGGCTTCACCGGGCGATTGTCGCTGCTACGCTCTGACGGCGGGTTGATGTCATCGACCAAGGCGGAAGAACATCCAGTCAATATCCTGATGTCCGGCCCTGCCGGCGGGGTGACCGGCGCTGTCTGGGTGGCCAAAAATGCCGGCCTTAAAAATATCCTGACGCTGGATGTCGGCGGAACATCGACTGATGTGGCGCTGATAGAAAATCTGGAGCCGCGCCGGGTGCGCACGACCGAGGTTGGCCATCTGTCAGTGCGCGCATCATCGCTCGATGTGAAAACCGTGGGTGCGGGCGGCGGATCAATTGCCTATGTCCCTGAGCTTACCCGCGCGCTGCGCGTCGGGCCGCAATCGGCCGGCGCCGTGCCGGGGCCAGTGGCCTATGGCAAGGGCGGCGAGGAACCCACCGTGACCGACGCGAATGTCGTGCTGGGCTATCTCCCCGAAAATCTGCTCGGCGGTTCGTTCCAGCTTGACCGCGAAGGCGCGACCAAGGCCGTTCAGAAAATCGCCGATGCGCTGAATATCGATTTGATGGCGGCGGCGCGCGGCATCATCGACATCGTGAACGAAAATATGTTCGGTGCGCTGCGGATGATTTCGGTGCAGCAAGGATATGATCCGCGCCATTTCGCGCTGATGGGCTTTGGCGGCGCTGGCCCGCTGCATGTCAACGCGGTGGCAAAGCTGATGAACAGCTGGCCCGCTGTATCGCCTGTTTCGCCCGGTGTGCTGTGCGCGCTTGGCGATGCGACCACGCGGATGCGGACGGAAACCGCGCGATCATTCTCGCGGCTTGCAACGACGACCGATGCGTCCGAACTGGTCGGTATTCTGAAAGAGATGACCGATCAGACCCGCGCTGAATTGATGGCAGAGGGCGTTGAAGAAGGCGACATTACCAGCGAGCTGGAAATTGATGTGCGCTACGCCGGGCAAGCGTTCGAGGTGCCGTTGACGATCACGCCGGAGGCGCTTGAAAAAGATGGTGTTGAAGGCATTCTTGCGCGCTTTGATGAAGAGCATAACCGCCTCTTCACCTTCAACATGGATACGCCGCATGAGATTGTGAATCTGCGCGCTGTTGCGCTGGGCCAATCGCTTGATCTGGATGCGGCCGAATTGCCAAAAGGAAACGGCGATCCATCGGAGGCGAAAATGCGCGACCATTCATTGTGGATGGACGGGAAGCAGCACGACGCTGCGATCTATGACCGGTCAAAACTCAAACAGGGTGACAAGATCCCCGGGCCCGCCATCGTTATTGAAATGGATTCGACCACACTCATCGAAAATGACTGCGCGGCCGAGGTCGACAAGGTTGGCAATATTATCATAAATCCGAAGAAGGGAGCGTAACATGCCCGCAACAATCGTAGAAACCAACGACACGCCTTTTGCAAAAAAGGATATTGATCCGGTCACGCTGGACATCATCGAAAATGCGCTGCGCAATGCGCGGCTGGAAATGGATGCAACGCTGGTGCGCACTGCCATGTCGCCCGGTATCCGGGAACAGGGCGATGCCTTCCCGATGATCGCCGATCATAAAGGCAAGATGATCGTCGGCCAGTTCGGCAGCTTCATTGACGGATTTTTGCGGCAGTTTGACGGCACATTGGAAGATGGCGACATGATCTTCCTGTCCGATCCTTACAGCTGCGAAGGCGCGGTGAGCCACAGCAATGACTGGCTGGTTTTGTTGCCAGTGTTCAAAGATGGCCGCCTGATCGCCTATACCGCGATGTTCGGCCACCAATCCGATATCGGCGGCAAGGTTGTCGGATCAATGCCCATCGACGCGACCTCGATCTTTGAAGAGGGCGTTCGTATTCCGCCCGTGAAAATCTGGCGCAAGGGCGAATATAATGATGATCTGATGAAGCTGGTGATGCACCAAACGCGCAAGCCCGATTGGTGTCAGGCCGATCTGAACGCGTTGATCGCATCGTGCCGCGTGGCATCCAACCGCGTGATCGAAATGGCGGACAGGTTTGGCGACGATCTGTATGTATCTGCCACGCAGGAATTGCTGGCGCGTAACCACCGCGCGATGAAGGCGCTGCTGCAACAGGCGGTTGGCGAAGAAAAGGTCAGCTTCGAAGATTATATCTGCGACGATGGTATGGGCAGCGGCCCCTACAAAATCAAATGCACAATGTGGCGCGAAGGCGGCAAGGTGATCCTCGATTTCGAAGGCACCGATCCGCAGAGTCAGGCGTCGATCAACTTCCTGCTGAACGAGAATATGTTCAAAATGTTCTTCGGCATCTACATGATCATGGTCTTCGATCCGCAGATATTGTTCAATGATGGTTTCTACGACCTCATTGATGTGCGCATTCCGCAAGGATCGCTGCTGAAGCCGGAATTTCCGGCTGCGCTGTCGGGCCGCACACACGCACTGGGCCGTATCTTTGATATTCTGGGCGGACTGCTGGGACAGAAAACACCCGAGTTTCTGAACGCTGCCGGCTTTTCCTCCAGCCCGCATCTGTTCTATTCGGGCAACGACAATCGCCCCGGCAAAGGCGGTGATTGGTTTCAGTTGTTCCAGATCGGTTTCGGCGGAATTCCCGGCCGCCCGATGGGCGACGGACCGGACGGACATTCGCTATGGCCCGGCTTTACCAATGTGCCGAACGAATTTCTCGAACGCTATTTCCCGCTGCGTATCGAACAATACAGCACCGAACCCGATAGCGGCGGTGCCGGGCTCAATCGCGGTGGGAACGGCATTCACATGACGTACCGTTTTCTGGAAGAAGGCACGATCTCGATCCATGATGATCGCTGGTTCGTGCCGCCATGGGGCGTTAACGGCGGCCATCCGGGGCAGCGTGCGAAGAAAATGCTCGAAAAAGCGGACGGCACGACGCAGATTGTCGGCAACAAGGTGGAGGATGTGAAGGTCGAAGAAGGCGATCTGCTGCACTTCATCACTTGGGGTGGCGGCGGCTGGGGCGATCCGCTGGAACGCGATCCCGAACTTGTCGGCCTCGAAATCCGGCAAGGGCTGGTCACAAGCAATGGCGCGAAGAATTATGGCGTCGTTGCAAATGATGACGGCGAAATCGACAGCGGTGCCACCGAAAAGCTGCGCGAAAAAATTCGCAGCGAACGCGAAGAACTGGCGCTGTTTGATTACGGCCCGTCGATCGAACAGCTGCGCGCAAATTGCGAAGAGGAAACCGGCCTGCCCGCGCCTGAACAGCCGGTATGGCCAATGGCGGAGGCTGCGGAATAATCATGACCAGTCAGAAAGTAGCCAACACGGGCGCACTCACCGATCTGCGCGTTATTGAAATGGGCCAGTTGATTGCCGGCCCTTTTTGCGGGCAGTTGCTCGGCGATATGGGCGCGGATGTCATCAAGATCGAACCGCCTTCGGTAGATGGCAAAGGCGGCGGCGATCCCATGCGCAATTGGGGCCGCGGCGATGACAAAATCTGGTGGGAAGTTGTGTCGCGCAACAAACGCAGCGTGTCTGCCAATTTGCGTATTCCCGAAGGACAGGAAATCGTCCGCAAGCTGATCAAGGATGCGGATATCCTGATCGAGAATTTTAAGCCCGGTACGCTTGAAAAATGGAATCTGTCGCCGGAAAGCCTGCATGAAATAAACCCGCGCCTGATCATTGTGCGCGTGTCGGGATACGGCCAGACCGGCCCCTATTCCACGCGCGCTGGCTTTGGCGGGATTGGCGAGGCGATGGGCGGTTGGCGCTATGTTGTCGGCGATCCAGATCGTCCGCCAAGCCGCATGGGGATTTCCATTGGCGATACGCTTGCTGCCACCTATGGCTGCGTTGGCGCGCTTGCGGCGCTGCATTCGCGTGAGAAGACGGGCAAAGGCCAGATCGTCGACAGCGCGCTGTATGAAGCGGTGTTGCAGGTCATGGAAAGCGTTGTTCCTGAATATACCAACTCGGGTTATATCCGCGAACGGTCCGGCTCGTTCCTTCCCGGCATCGCACCGTCGAATGTGTATAAATGCAAGGATGGCGAATATCTGATCGGCGCGAATCAGGATGCGATCTGGCGGCGGCTGTGCGATGCCATGGGCAGGCCGGAGCTTGCCAATGACGAACGCTATGACACGCATGTCACCCGCGGCCAGAACCAGATTGAGCTTGATGCGCTGGTTAACGAATGGACCAAGACGCTGACGGTTGATGAGCTTGAAGCATTGATGATCGAGCATAGCATTCCGGCGGGCAAAATGTTCCGCGCGCCCGAGATGATAGCCGATCCGCATTATGCCGCGCGTGAGGCGCTGATCGAAGTGGAAACCGAACGCTGGGGCACGCTGAAAATGCAGAATGCCTTCCCCAAAATGTCCGGCACGCCAAGCTCTGTACGCAGCCCTGCGCCAGTGCGCATCGGCCAGCATAACGACGAAATATACGGCGATCTGCTGGGTTTTAGCGATGCGGAAATGACGGCGCTGAAAGATGCAGGCGCAATCTGATGGGCAAAAATAGCGAACTGGACGATAACTATTCGGGCGCATTTGACGGCCATCTGCCATTCGGTAAAAACCCGGCGCTGGTCATCATTGATTTCGTTATGGCCTATCTGGATAAGGGTTCGCCCCTGTATGCGGGTGTTGAAGACGCGTTGGCGAGCAATGAACGTGTGCTCGCCGCCGCTCGCGCAGCCGGTATTCCCATCATTTTCACCAATGTCGAATTTCATCCCGATGGCCGCGACGGCGGAATGTTTTTCAAAAAAGTGCCCGCGCTGAAGGAATTTTTGCGCGGATCACCGATGGGCGCATTTCCCGAAAGCCTGCAACCGCGCGAAGATGAGCTGGTTATCACGAAGCAATATGCCAGCGCATTTTTCGGCACGACGTTATCGTCAACTTTGACGGCGCAGGGAATCGATACGCTGATGATCACCGGGCTTTCGACATCAGGCTGTGTGCGCGCCACCGGGCTGGACGCATTGCAGCACGGCTTTGCGCCATTTGTAATACGCGAGGCGTGCGGCGATCGGCATGAAGCGCCGCACGAAGCCAACCTGTTTGATCTTCAGGCAAAATATGCCGAGGTCATCAGCGAGGCAAAAGCGATCAGCTTGCTTGGCCAATAACGCTTTGGCATCTGCGGCCAATTCGGGGCGACTGACCGAATCTGTTGCTTTTACCCGCTGCCCCTGATTACACCTGACAGTAACAAAGAAGCTGTCAGGGATGCGGATATGGCGAAATCGGATGTAATCATAGTGGGTGCTGGCCATGCCGGTGCGCAGGTCGCGGTCGTCCTGCGTCAACAGGGGTTTGATGGCAGCATTACGCTGATCGGCCGCGAGAGTGAGCCGCCATATGAACGCCCCCCGCTTTCAAAAGAATATATGGCAGGCGAGAAAGAATTCGAGCGGCTGTATCTGCGTCCGGCATCTTTCTGGGACGACAAGGACATTACCTTGATGCTTGGCACCGAAGTCAATGCCGTCGATGCAAATGCGCGTACGATTTCCTTTTCCGATAATAGCGACACGATGGATTACGGTGAGCTGATCTGGGCCACGGGCGGTGACCCGCGCACGCTGACATGCGACGGAGCTGATCTGAAAGGTTTGCATTATGTGCGCGACCGCGAGGATGCCGATGCAATCATGGCGGAACTGGATAATGTGAGCCAGGTTGGCGTTATCGGTGGCGGCTATATCGGGTTGGAAGCTGCTGCTGTTCTGACCAAACTGAACAAGAAAGTCGTGCTGCTCGAAGCATTGCCGCGCGTATTGGCCCGGGTCGCGGGCGAGGAATTATCTCAATTTTATGAACAGGAACATCGCAGCCATGGCGTTGATTTGCGGACCGGCGCATCCGTGGTCGCCATCCACGGCACCGATGGACGGGTGTCGGGCGTCGAACTCGGCGACGGCAGCGTGATCGATGTGCAGATGGTGATCACAGGTATCGGCATTATTCCAGCGACAGACCCATTGATTGCGGCGGGGGCCACCGGCGTAAATGGTGTGGAAGTTGACGCGCATTGCCGCACCAGCCTGCCCAATGTGTGGGCCATTGGCGACTGCGCAGCGCATGCAAACCGCTTTGCAGGCGATGCCGTCATCCGGCTGGAATCGGTGCAGAATGCGAATGATCAGGCGGCCGTCGTGGCAAAGGCGATTTGCGGCAATGCGCAGGATTATTCGGCGACACCGTGGTTCTGGTCAAACCAGTATGATCTGAAATTGCAGACGGTTGGCCTGTCTACCGGATATGATCAGGCCATCATGCGCGGCGATCCTGAACTGCGCAAATTCTCCATAGTCTACTACAAGGCAGGCAAGGTCATCGCGCTCGACTGCGTCAATAATGTTCGCGATTATGCGCAGGGCCGCAAGCTGGTGGAGGCGCGCGCCGCAATCGATCCCGCGGCCATTGCCGTTGCGGATAAATCGTTGAAAGAATTGCTGGCCGAAGCGGGTTGATAACGCGCTGTTATTGTGTCGCCTCTTTTAGATATGCGATCAACGAAGCGCGTTCCGCATCGTTGCGCAGCCCGGCAAAAGCCATCCGCGTTCCCGGCACCGCCTGCTGCGGTTTTTCAAGATACGTATCGAGCGTCTGGTCATTCCAGACCAGCCCTGAATCCATCAGCGCGGGTGAATAGGAAAAGCCCGGCCGGCTACCAGCCTTCATTCCGAAAATGCCGTGCAAAGTTGGCCCGGCGGCGTTCGTCTTGCCTTTTTCCAGCGCGTGACACGCCTGACACCGCAGGAACACTGTCTTGCCGCGCTCCGCAGAAATTTCTGTCGATGGCACCATCGCTTCGCCTGATGCACTATCATCTGCCTCTCCGCAGCCGCCAAGAGCGACAGCAGCAGCGATTAGAATTGAAACAGCTACATTTTTCATTTCGCAATCCAATTGCCATGTTTGATATAGTTTGCCGAACCGCAATATATGCCGAACTTTATCGGATACGCCGCCCGGCACAAGATGTAAGCGGGATCACTGCAGGATTATTTGCGGCAACAAGGAATACGGAATCCAGCAACCGCCTGATCTATTGCGCTTTTAAACCTCGAAAAACAACGAACATTGTGCTTCCGTGCGCCCCGCACAAGGTTATCAACCTTGCACATGCCGCGCCTTCCAGCCCCCATATGATCGACAATGCTGAAAACAGAATCACATGAATGACGAGCGCGACAAAATTGATCTTGGCCACTACGCCCTCTCGCCCTGACATACTGAGCAATAGCGCAGACGGCCTGCCTGCGATCACAACGAGCGATGCCACCAACAATATTATCAAAGCGGTTTTTGCGGAACGGAATTCCTGCCCCATCAAAGCCAGCGCAAAATCGCTGGCTACTCCGATAATCAGGCATGCCGGCACACCCAACAGAATTGAAAGTATCAAAGATTCTTTCAACAGCGCAATTTGTCCGGTTTTCTTAACGGAAGCATCTGCTTCCCCGGATTGCAGAGACATTTTTGGACCGATGATGGTATTCAGAGACGCGCCGGCTATTGTTCCCAATTCGGAAAAACGCTGCGCCACCACATACAAGGCCGTAGCAACCGGACCCTGCGTCAATCCGAGAATTATGATATCTGATCTTTTGATTACATTCGGAGAAAAGTGGCTGACCCAGAAAGACCAGCCTGCTTTCATAGCTCCGGGTATATCTTTAATTTTGCCCAGCGTGAGATCCGCAAACCGCGAATGGATATGGGACGCCATGGCCGCTGCACATATCAACCCGAAACCCACCATGCCGATTATGACCTGATCGGAATTGAGGCCGGAGCCAAAGAATACTGCCAGCACAACTAAAAAACCCGCGGGCCGCCAAACCTTATCAATAACCACCGATAATATGGGCAATTTCATCGTACGCCAGATGACGCTCATCAATGTTATATACACACTGGCCAAAGCCAGCCCGACGATGGCCACACTGGAAAGCATGTTCGGCAAAAATGCCGCGCCGGACGTAAGGCTGTAAGCCACAGCTATCGGAATGCCAACTGTCAGCGTGCAAAGCGTAACTGTCATCAACGCTGTCGGCACCAGCCCTGCCTTCAGATGCGTAGACTGATCAATTGACGACATTTCTCGAAGGCTCAACGCCGGCATCCCTGCATGGCCGAGCGTAGCGGCCAGCAATGCCCATCCGATAATAATTGAAATAACGCCGAAATCCTGCGCACCCATCATGCGGGCCATGAGAATATTGACCACGAACACAAATGCCACAGCAAGATAGGATGCAATCAAAGGCCCGTAATATTTGCCATCTCGCATCATAAGCAAAAATTTGCTAAACATAATGTTCCAAGTTCGAAAGTTGCATGTAGCTGCTTGCGTTACCTTGCAGCGATTGCGCCAGTCATACATGCGCTTCTTCAGCGCCGGGTTTTAGAATAGATCGGCGAAGGGGACGATAGGACAGAAGTTGGCGGGCATGTCAATTCCTCTCATTGCTCCCGTAACCGGGTTCTGCCCGCTCGGTGCTTCATGTATGATGGTGTAAAGATTCGCCGCATTACAGTTGTAATAGATCAACGCCGCATTATAGCCTCGGTTTTTAGCTATAAATCGTCAAGGAAAACAAACCTGTGTCACAAGCTATTCCCGACAATCAGCTTAAGAAAAGCGCAGCGCCTTTTTTGGCACGGGCGGTTTTGAAGATAATGAAGAAAATCAGTCCGGTAACGGCAAGCGCCATTTATCGCCGAATGACAGGATATAATCAGGATCTGATTGAGCTGGTCGAATTGGAATCCGATAAGATAAAAAAAGCTGCTGCAGGCGCAAACAATCCGGTCTTCGTGGATTGCGGCACGAATGAAGGCGTCGTTCTGGGGCTGTTTGTAACGCGCCTGCCTGATTTTAAATTTGTCGGATTTGAGGTGCAGAAAGAACTTATAAAAGTTGCCGAGAATAATGCGCCCGGCGCCCGGATACGTCACCAGGCAGTTGGCGACCGCAACGGGCAGGTGGAGATATATCTGCCAAAAAACTACAGCTATAACTACCGCGGCGGCACCACTACTGTCGCCAATAAGATTTCTGACGAAAGAATGTATGAGAAGCGGCCGATTGATAGCGTGCGCCTGTTCGATGTGTTGAACGAGCTGCGCGCTGCGGGTCATGATTTCATAGTCATAAAACTCGACATCGAAGGCGCGGAATATCCCATCATCAATGATCTTTATCAGGAATCGAAATTGCAGGATCAGAAAATGCCGATCGATTTTCTGATGATAGAATGGCATCCGCGCGTTCTGGACCATCCTGACGAACAGGCGGCATATGATGAAAAGCTGTCGGACATGGGCGTTTCTTATTCGCTATGGGTATAGGTTTTTTCCGCCACTCGGATGCTTTGAAGCAAAGAAAACTGCGGGTATTTCATGAAGCGTAAAATCAACAAGGTCTGCTTCGTTCACGATCACGTGTTCCGGTATGACGAAAATGGCGACGCATATTCGCCCGGCGCTTTTTCAGTGGCAGTTTGGGAACGCTATTTCCATTTCAGTGACCGGTTGACGGTGTGTGGGCGTAGCCAGAATGTCAGGTCCGAAAATCTTGGTGCCAAATTTCAGAAAGTCACCGCCGACAATGTCAGTTTTGAAAAACTGCCCAACATCATCGATATAAAACGATATTTTGCAGCCAAGCGAGAAAGCCGGCAACGCCTTACCCAAATTATCCAGCGTCACGACGCAGTGATTTGCCGATTGCCCAGCGAGCAAGGTTTGCTTGCCGCATCAATTTGCCGCAAACTTGGCAAACCTTATTTTGTGGAGGTTGCAGGCGATGTGTGGGACGCGCTCTGGCACCGGGGTTCTTTGATGGGCAAACTCTACACACCCTTGCAAACCCTGCGTGTCCGCAAAGCCATAAAGGTCGCGCCCTTTGTTATTTACGTCACACGAGACGCGCTGCAACGGCGCTATCCGACAGATGGCGTCACCACCCATGCATCGAATGTAGTCTTGCAGGAAACCGCGCCGAACGTGCTTGAACAAAAATTCCGGAAAAACAGCGAGCGCCCGGAGGTGACAACTTTGGGGATCATCGGATCGCCCGAATTGAAATATAAGGGTGTGCATTTCGCAGCCCGTTCACTGAAAGAATTGGCTGCCGAAGGTCATAAGCTGCATCTACGCTTGCTTGGCCCTGGCGATGATAAGAGCGTGAGCAAGTTTCTTGATAGGCTCGGCATATCCGATATTGCAACCTATCATGGCACTCTGCCCCCCGGTGAGCCTGTTCTGCAGTGGATCGATGGCCTGGACATCTACATGCAACCATCGCTTCAGGAAGGCTTACCAAGAGCGACGATCGAGGCGATGAGCAGAGGCGCTGTTGCCGTAGGGTCAAATGTCGCAGGCATTCCGGAATTGCTGGATAGCGCGCATGTCTTTGATCGCAAAAAGCCGGCGCAGTTGACGGACATCCTTCGCAATATTCTTGGCAAACGTGATGAATGGGATGCAATATCCAAGCGCAATTTTGAGACCGCACAGGATTATACCATCGGCGCGATTTCGCAGCGGCGGAATGCATTTTATAAAGACTTCACCGATTACGCGTTCAACGAGAATGGCCGCTAGAATCCGGTAATGGCATCTTCATTTTTTCCTACAGGCGCCCGGCCCGTGCATCAGCATACCGATAACGCCTTGCTGTCTAAACTGCGCCAGAAGCAAGGCATGCTGCTACCCTGGCTTGCGTTATTTTTCGTTTCGTTTCTGTTTTACATATTTGACAGCGGCGGATTGCAGATCAGCAACCTGATTCTGGTGGTTATCGTAGTATTTTCGTTAGGGATAATGACCTCATTATTCCCCTATTATAGAACAATAGCGATAACGTTTCTGGTCTGGATTGGATATACTGTATTCGCTAACATGTTCAATTTCATTATTGATAGCGATACAAGGTTGTTACTTGCGCCGACTTATTATTTCTACAATTTCCTCGTCTTCACATTGATCTTCTCGCTTTTTATGCTGGACGATAACCGATTTAAAAAATGGGTTGCGGTGGCTTGCCTGTGCGCCGCTGCGGCGGAATTTACTGCGATATTATTCACATTGAATGTGTCGGTCCGCGCCGAAGGTACTTTCAACAACCCGAACCAATTGGGATATTGGGCGCTCGCGACCACCATGATTTACGCATTGTGTAAGCTGGATAAGCCGCTGACGGTATCGGATTTTCTGCTGTTGTTTTTATGTTGCGCGGCTGCTGCCTTTTCATTGTCAAAGGCCGCAATGGTATCCATTGCTGTGGCGCTGATCATTTTTCTATACCAGAAAATAAGCGTGAAGAATTTTCTGCGGATATTCATTATCCTGCCACTGGCTGGCGGCGCGATCTATACTATCTGGGAATATATCCTTGCCGACGCTGGCACCAAACTGGTCGATCTGTCCGTCAATCGGATAAATAAGATCGGTCAGGATTCTGATGATAACGCCGCCGGCCGCAATTATGACCGGATTTGGAGATTTCCTGAATATCTGGCGATTGGAGCTGGAGAAGGCGGATATTCCCGCTTTACCACCGGCATTCGAAATAACGAGATTCATTCCGCGTTCGGCATGATTATTTTCAGCTACGGGTTGGTGGGATCAATGTTCTTTTTGACGCTGATGCATCGTATTCTTTACCGGGCCCGCACCTCGGCATTAATATATCTGGTGCCGTGGATGTTATATTCCCTAACGCACCAATCCCTTCGATCTCCGCTGTTCTGGACGTTTCTGGCGATGATCGCAGCAGACACGGCGCTACGCCGTTTGAGAGGTGACACTGCGTCTGTAAACACTGTGTAAACATTGCGGGGAATAGCGTAAAAACTGTTCAACGGGCTGATATAAAATATTGACCTGCAACTGCAAACATGGTGGTAGATTTGCGATTGCGGCGATGGAATTTGCGGAGTGGAATTGATGAGGCTGATACTGGTCCTTCTTATGGCATGCGGACTGGCGGGCTGCGTTGGCAATCCAAAGGCAGACCTTCCCGTCAATCCCGTTTCCATGCCCGCCCCTGATGGCGATTCCCAGATTTACGTCGATAATAATTATCGCCTGTCCCCGTTCGACGAGCTGACGATTACAGTTTTTCGGGTATCGGATCTGTCTGGCAAATATAAAATTGATCCTTCCGGTAATTTGAACATGCCGCTGATCGGGCCAGTCGATGTTGCGGGCATGAGCGTGGCATCACTGAAAAACCAGCTGGAGCGTTTATACGGTACTGACTATCTGCAAAGTCCTGACATCACCGTTCAGATCGACAAATCACAATCGCAAAATCTGACCATTGAAGGCGCAGTGAAAAATCCCGGGATTTATACTATCGAAGGCCGTACGACGTTGATCGGTGCAGTTGCCATAGCCAAGGGCCTCGATCTGAATACCGCCAATGCAAAGCGTGTGGTGGTATTCCGCAAGATTGGCGGCGAAAAATATGCAGCTGCGTTCAATTTGAAGGAAATTCGGGCGGGATTGACCGCTGATCCGGATATCTATGGCGGCGACATCGTCGTGGTGGATGGATCAAACCTGCGTCAGACCTATCTCGATATTATTCGCACTGTTCCGCTGCTGGCTTTTTTCACGCGTTTGTAGCATAATCTCAATCAGGATATTGTGAGCGCGCGCTGAAGGCCCGGCTTTCCCGATACCACACCTCAAATTATAGAGAGTAGCCCAGTAGTGTCCGCCGAACCAAACAGTCCCTCCCCCGCTGCACATTCGCCGGAGAATGATCCGCTGGGCCTTGCGCGCCAGCCCGCGTTGATCGACAATCAAGGCACGGCTGGAGGCGCGGGCGCGGGCACCGATTACAGCAGCAATTCCGGTGGGGCATTTTCTGCGGCACAAGGCGCTGGACTTGATCTGTCCCAGATTGTGCAAAGCATACTCCGCCATAAACTGCTGTTGATTTCGTTGAGTATAATCGGCCTTATACTTGGCCTGATCGTTACCATATTATCTACGCCGTCCTACATGGCCGAATCCAGAATTGAGGTTAACCCCGATACAGTCGCTGCCGTCGATGTCGAAGGGGCAAGCACGCAGCAGATAACGGTCGATCAGACATTCCTTGATACCCAGGCTGAATTGCTCAAAACCAGAGAATTGCGGCAACGGATCGTGCGCGATCAGAAACTCGATCTGAACGAAGCTATAGTCAATCAGGAGTTGCCGTCGCGCGACCGCATCACGCAGGCTGCAGCCTGGCTGTCTAACCACTCCGAAGTCGAACATATAGAAGGTACCCGCATCTTCAGAATCGCGATTACCAGCCCTGATGCAAAACTTTCTGCTAATATTGCCAACAGCTATGCCAAGAGCTTCATTTCAAACAATCTGAACAGGCAATTTGAAACCAGCAGCTTTGCAAGAGAGTTTTTGTCCGAGCAACTCGAAGAAGTCCGGGGAAAGTTGGAAAATTCGGAGCGCGAGCTTATCGGCTATGCGCAGGATAAAGACATTCTTGAACTGACTTCAAACGACGGAAGTGCCGGCGGCGTCGCGCAAACTTTGCCAGCATCAAGCCTGCAACAATTTAACGCGGCCTATGCAGAAGCGCGTGCAAGGCGGATTGCGGCTGAACAGAGATATCGTCAAGCCGCCAGCCTGAGCCAGGCATCGGCCAATAATGACGCCACCTCCAGAAGTATCAAGACGGAACTTGCCCGGCTGCGAGCGGAGTATGCGCAGAAGCTACAGATATTCAAACCCGATTATCCGCAAATGATAGAGCTGCGGCGCCAGATCGACGTCCTTGACAGTTCAATCGGCCAATTTACCACCGTCGACAAAAACAGCCGGGTTCAGGCTTTGGCCGCGGAATATAAAGCGGCATTGGGTGAGGAAAAAGGTTTAGCGGCACAGGTCGAGCAGCTAAAAGAGCAGGTATCGGGTGAGAGGTCGCTTGGCGTCCAGTACAATATTCTGCGCCGCGATGTCGATACCAACAGGGCAGTATATGATGCGCTACTCCAACGGTTTAAGGAAGTTGGCGTAGCGGGTGGCAACGTCGAAAACCTGATCACGTTGGTAGATCCTGCCGAAGCGCCGAAAACACCTGTAAGCCCCATTCTGGCAGTCAACATTCTGCTCGGGCTATTCGGCGGGCTGGGGCTGGCCATCGCGACAGGTTTGATTTCGGACATGCTCAACAACACCATCAGAACCGGTAATGATGTTGAACAGACATTGGGATTGAAACTTATCGGGACAATTCCGACGGACGACGAAGACCGTGATTTTGCGGAGACTTTGCTGGACGCGAAATCACCCGTTCTCGAAGCATATATGTCTGTCGTTAATCAGTTGAAATTTTCGACCAGTCAGGGGATTCCCGCACGGTTGCTGTTATCCAGCACTCTGCCCGGTGAAGGAAAATCATCGACAGCCTATGCCATTTCAAAGGTGCTCGCGCGGCAGCATAACCGCACGTTGCTGGTCGATTGCGATTTGCGTATGCCTACGTTTAAAAATACGGACCGGGCCGCGCCGAGAAATGATGATCTTGCCGATGACGGCCAAATCGGTTTGGTCAATCTGATTGTCGAAGACCGCGCGATCGACAGTGCCATCATCACGATGGAAGATAATCTACACATTATTCCCGTCGGCGATATTCCAACCAATCCCGCTGAAATTCTGGCAAGTGAGAAACTTGCAGACTTGCTCACTGAACTTCAGAAAAAATATGATGTGATCGTGCTGGACGGACCGGCGGTTCTCGGTTTTGATGACGCACCGATTCTGTCTTCACTCGCATCAGGCACCGTGATGGTCGTTGAAGCTGAACGGGCGAAAATCAATCAGATCAAATCATCGCTGGCACGGCTTCAGAAAAGCAACGCGAAAATGATCGGTGCAATATTGACCAAGGTTAGGCCGGGGCAAGAAGGCTATGGTTATGATTACAGCGACAGCTATTCTTACGGTAACACGCAGCCCGAAACGCAAAATCCGGATGACGGAAAGGTCTGGCAGACATTTGTTAGGAAGGGCCGCAAGAAGAAGCGGAACATTGATATATAGTGAAATATAGAAATCGTTCCCTAAGTTTAGGCCATGATTGAGATCAAGGGCGGCAGGCGCTTTCCCGCCAAGCTATTCGCCATGTGTTTCGGAATTGTTTTCGCATTTCTTGTGATGCGGCAGACCTATGTCGGATTTTTGTCAGACTTGCCTGCCGCGTCCGCCAATCTTTTACCGCCGCCGCCTGCCGCGCCCGGTGCACTGTTGTTGCGAAATACACTGTCGCGCGATGGACAGCTTCTGATCGACGACACGGCGCTGGCAGAAGACAGGATTGCGGAGGGCCATTGGGCAGCACCCCTTTATCCTACGCCCTATATGTATGCGGCGCGCAAAGCGGCAGATGACGGCAATTTGGACCGGGCAACGCAATTGCTGAATTTTGTTAAACTGCGCGATCCCAGAAATTATGCTGCCAGACGGCTGTTATCTGAATATTACCTTCGGCAGCAGAATGTGACGGCTGCGGTTCGGGAGATATTTTCAAGCGCGCTGTTATACCCGGAAATGCAGGGTCAATTCATGCAAGCGGTGCGGTTATTGGGTAACGTCGATGAATTGCGGTCGCCAATCATTGATGCGATGCGATCGAATCCTCACTGGGCGCAGATCTTCTATGCCTCCCTTCCCCCGGAGCAAGTTGACGATGATTTTGTTCTGGCATTGGCCTCAAAGGTGGCACCGGACAAGGCATATCAACGCAAGCTAATCCAGAGCCTTATAAATAAGGGCCAGTATGGCCCTGCCTTTATCATATGGAAAGCGAGCCTGCCGTCCGGATCAGCAGAGATCCAATGGCCTTACGATCGCGATTTTGCCGGAAAAGATGCGTCTCCACCGTTTAACTGGTCGGCGCGAAACGACGCCTATTCGCGAACCGAATTTACCAGCGCCGATGGTGATCCGGAACAAAGCGCGGTGCGAATAACATATTTCGCAAGCGCGGACAGACCCGCAATTTCGCAGATCATGATGCTCTCTGAGGGACGTTACAGCTTTGAAATTCCTTACACTATTCTGCAACTCGACGGAACCGATGCGTATCTGACATGGAAGATTTCCTGTGCAGCCGACAAGAGCGAACTTACCCGTAGCACTGTGGACGCACAGTCCGGCAGGAGCGGGAAAATAACGCTTCGGTTTACAGTGCCGGATGAAGGATGCGCCGCACAGCAGATATCGCTATCGGGCAAGGCGGCAGGAAAATCCCGATATCTTGAAGCTGAATTTCTTGGTATTACCGTGTCCCGGAACACCGATCAATGATAGCGCGTGTGATCAATTCTGATTGGGCGTTGCCCGTTTACCTGCTGCTGTGCCTTATACTCGGCGGGGCCAGCGCGGCGGGCGTTGTGGCCAACGGCATTATTCAGCTGTCTGCGGTCCTTATCATCGTCGCCGTTATTTTTGCCGGAAAGACCCGGCAATTCGTCCCCTCCACGGTGAACAAATTACTGCTGCTGTGGGCTGCGTCGATTGTAATCTGGTTGATTGTCCAACTGGTTCCCTTGCCGCCATCGCTTTGGACTGCGTTACCGGGTAGAGACATTCTGGTCGAAGGCATCCGCATGCTTGATGCGGACGTCAATGCGTGGCGGACGATCGCACTGGAACCGGAATATACAATCGCGTCATTGCTCAGCCTGCTGCCGGTCGCCGCGATAATATTGCTGGCAAATCGTTGCAGCGTGAACAGCCTCAACATCGCAATGCATGTCATCATATTGTTTGCGTTCGTATCGCTTATTGTAGGGATCCTGCAGATACTGCAAGGCGCGCAATCGCCCTTGTATTTTTACAGCATAACCAACCATGGCACTTCGACAGGTTTTTTCGCAAACAGCAACCATCTGGCAACTCTGCTTCTGGTGGCTATGATACTCGCAGTGTCGGGCGTGGGCGGGGTATCAACAGCCGGCAGAAAAGGGCGCAGGCATCAAGGTCGATTTTACGTGTGGGCCGCCATATCGCTATTCTTCTTTGTGAACCTACTGGTGAACAGATCGTTGGCAGGGGTATTCATATCTTTGCTGTGCCTGTGCTATTTCGGTCTTATTATATTGGGCTATTACCGCGGAAAGAATGTGTCGGTTCGCGCTATCCTGATTAGTTTTACAACCGCGTTGCTGGCACTTCCGATCGCGATGTATTTTCTGGCTGACACTATTCAAACGAAAATTCTGAGATCAACTGATCCGGCTTTTAGATTAGAATTCTTCCGCAACACTTTTGAAGCTGCCAAGGATTTTTTCCCGTTCGGGGCGGGCTTGGGCAACTTCCGCTGGATCTACACCTATTATGAACGCGAAACCATATCGGTGACCAATTTTGTAAATCATGCCCATAATGACTGGCTGGAATTTCTGCTGCAAAGCGGCGCTTTTGGCCTGGTCATTGTAGGTTGCGGATGCGTGCTTGTTGCATACAATATAAAGCTGGGCTTCTCCAGCGACAACGGTGCGTCAGGCAATCATAAACACGGCGGCCATTTGGTGGATAATCCAGCGGCGTGGGCGCCCTATCTGGTTTTAGCGGTCATTTTGCTGCACAGCATTGTTGATTATCCTCTGCGCACCACAGCCATCGCTGCGCTGGCCGCGATCAGCCTGTCAATGATTTGCAGGGGCTATCACTTTACAGCGCGCTGGCCTTAAAACGCTCGGCAGTTAAGCCTCAACTGCCAAGCAGCCGCTCCGCTGTGGCAGCAGTGCGATGATGCCCTATTGAAACAGCCGCATCGCGAATTTTCTCCAGTTGTGTAATGCGGTGGGTTTGCGTGATTTTCGCAAATTGCGCATGCGCATCTGAATTTTTATCTGGCGGCCGCGTGAAAAGAATGCGCTTCAAATGCTGCTTGATCGCTGCTTCTTTCAAAAACTTCCGGGTTTTCAGGAACAAGCCTTTCCGAATGGTCTGGGTGTGCAGGAAATACAAAAGTTTGGACCGGTATAAGCGGCCCTGATTGGATTTTGGCATAGACCCGTTTGCAACTGCCTCGCGCCCCAGAAATACTGACAAATCCTGCAATATTTGGTGTTCCTGAGACGCCATATCTTCCAAAAAGACTGTGAAAATCTGATCGCGGGGAACAATCTCGACAATGCGTTCAAAATGATCGCCGGTCGATGTCCAGTGTCGGTATTGGGACACGTCATCCCCGTGTTTTGCACCATAGTCAGGAGCCAGCTTGCGTTCTTCCTGCAGGTTCCAGGCATCTACGGGGTTTTCGACATCATCATAATATTGGCGCAGAGCATGGGTATGTAAAGACAGCGCCATCTGCACCGGATCTCGCAAACATAATATGAGTTTTGCCGCTGGGTTTCGGCGAAGAATTGTGTCCAGCGCGGATGCCGAATAAGCATAGCGGGTGGATGCTTCAAAAGTTAAATCTCCATTCGACGCGCTTTCAAACAGCTTGCCATAGTCCGCATCATTATCAACGCTGCGTAACGTCGGATATTCCTTTGTGAAATAATGCGGTTCTTTCTTATCGGATTGCACAATCCCGTCGATAGCATTCAGATAATTGGCAAGTGACGTGGTGCCGCATTTACTGAAACCAATAATGAAAAAGTCAGGCGTGAAAGCCTCCGTTGATTTCAGATCGTTTAACTGTTCCATACTTTAATTCGTATCCCGGCTTTGTTATGGCTTTTTGATTACGGAGGAATGCGCAGCGATTTGGCTGTTAGGTTCTACGTCGACATTTCCGAAAATTGTCGCGGCCGTATAGATGATGGTATTATCGCCAATTACCGGCACTACTGGATTATTTTCGCTGTATCGGCCGATCGTCACATGTTGATATATTGTCACCCCGGCGCCGATTTTGCTGTTGCCGGCGATCACAATTCCCACCGGGTGGGGCAGCCGGAAAGCTGCGCCGATATTGGCCGAAGGATGGATATAACACCCGAATTTGGAAATGCTTCTTCGCCAAAGGATTTTGGCAAGGGCGCGGCGCAATAGCCCGCCCTTGTTCAGCCGGTGATACAGCCGGTATCGAAATGCGAGCGAAAATCCCGGCATAAAGTAATAGCAATATAACAGCGTCATCAAACCGCTCTTCGATACGTTATTTGCTTTCAGGTCTGACCTGATCAATTCCCATAGATTATCAGTCATCGGCTAGCCTGAACTATAGGTAACGTGCTGCCAAGCAACGCTGCCGGCCAAGCCAGGCCGCCACGATAATGGCCGCTGCAGTTAAAGGCTCCAATAATTGATATCATCAGGCAACGTTGCGGGATTAATGACAGATTTCACATCGATAAGCAGACCGCCTGATTTCAAACGCGATACAAAAGAATCGGGATCCCGCGTATATTGATCGTGATTCACAGCCAACACGAGCACATCGAGATCGGTCATCGCGGACAGATCGCTCAACTTTAATCCATACAGGTCCAGCGCCTCGTCAGAGTTTGCGTAAGGATCATGTATGATTGGGGAAATGCCGTAATCATGAAGCTCGGCCACGATATCGGGCACCTTGCTGTTGCGCAGATCGGGAACATTTTCCTTAAATGTCAAACCCAGAATGCCCAGACGCGCAGCTGAAACATCGCCATTTTGTTGCAGCAGAAGTTTCACAATTTTGCGGGCGATATGCTTACCCATATGGTCATTGATCTTACGACCCGCCAGTATGACTTCGGGCCGGTAGCCCAATCTTTCCGCAGCGGTGGTTAGATAATAGGGATCAACGCCGATGCAATGACCGCCCACTAGCCCGGGCGTGAAGGGCAGAAAATTCCATTTCGTACCAGCCGCTTCCAGAACATCGGACGTGCGAATGCCCATCAAATCGAATATCAGCGATACCTCGTTCATCAATGCGATGTTCAAATCCCGCTGCGTATTTTCGATAACTTTCGCGGCCTCGGCCACTTTGATTGATGGGGCAATGTGCAAACCAGCGGTGATAATTTTGGAATATACCGCTGTCACCCGCTCCAACGCGGCTGCATTCTCCGCCGCTACGATCTTGACAATCGATTCAAGCCGGTGGACCTTATCGCCCGGGTTGATGCGTTCGGGACTGTAGCCGAGAAAGAAATCCTCGCCGCGCGTCAGCCCCGACCCCTGCTCCAGCAATGCAGCACATACATCATCGGTAACGCCGGGATACACAGTCGATTCAAATACGACCAGATCGCCTTTGTTCAGCAGCGGTGCAATCAGACGGCAACTGCTGGCGATGGGGCCAAGATCAGGGCGGTTCTCGCTGTCAATGGGCGTGGGGACAGTGACGATCATAAATGTCGCATCTTTGAGATCGTCGGGATCGTCGGTAATCCGCAACGACGATGCCGCCAGTTCGCCGTCCGTTATTTCGTCAGTCCAATCATGCCCGGCCTGCAATGCTTCAACGCGGCGCGTTGATATATCAAAGCCGATCACGCTATCGAACTTAGCGGCAAGCGCCACGGCCACCGGCAATCCGACATACCCTAAACCCAGAACTGCAATTTTTTCAGGCACCAGCGACCTCTCAAATTATAATTGTGATATCCGTTAGAGCCGGAGATGCAAATGTCCAGCGTTCAGTGCGGTCTGCTACAGCTGTAATTTATGCATAATTTCGCGGTTAACTCCACCCACTTCATATTTGGATAAAGCCCTTCGGTATCCAGCTTCGCCCATTTTTTCCCGTAACGCCGCATCCCCGCCTAATTTAAGTATCTTGTCGGCCAGATCCTGCGCATCGCCAACGCGCACCAAAATACCGTTATCATTATCGATCACCGTTTCGCGGCAACCCGGCGCGTCTGTTGTGATAACCGGGCGGCCCATTGCCATCGCTTCGAGCACGCTGCGCGGCGTGCCTTCGCGGTAGGATGGCAACACATACACGCTCGCCTTTTCTATCGCCGGGCGTACGTCCTTCATTTCGCCCAGAAACTCGATACCGTTTTTCTGCCACCCCGCCAATTCTTCTGCAGTTACACAGTCCGGGCCTTCATCCAGAAAGCCGACCAGTAAAAAACGGAAGTCCGGCCGCTGCCGGCGCACAATCGCAGCAGCAGACGCATATTCACGCACGCCTTTATTTCCCAGCAAACGAGATATCATGAGGAATACGGGTTCAGCCGGCAAAGATACGCGCCTGTAGTGTGCCACATCAACGCCGGACCCAGCCACCAGAAAAGCTTTACCGCGATCTGCCAGGCAGCCCGCAGCACAAAAATCTTCCAGATCATCAGGGTTCTGGAAAATAACTTGGCTATTGGCATTGGTAGCGGCGCGATACAGCTTTTGGGAAATATATCTAAGCGCGCTACCTGCCACCCCTGACGCCGGGCTGAACACAAAGCCAAGCCCGGTTACCATCGAAACTGATCTAATCTTTAATGACGCGGCTGCGAGAGAACCCCAGATATTCGGCTTGATCGTATAGCTGATTACCAGATCGGCATCAAAATCGGCAAATACGCGCCGCAATTCGCGGTAATATTTGATATCTGCCATAATTCCCTTGCCGGATCTCTGCATAGATATCGCGTGAGGCTTTGCTCCAAGACCTTTAAGCGCACTGGCAGTTTCCGCATCGATATCAGGCGCGACCGCCAATATCTCATGGCCTGCGCCTATTAAGGATTTAATGAGCGGTGCACGGAAGTTGATAAGCGATGGGGCGATGAAGCAATTAACGAAAATTTCTCGTTAATGAATACTATCCTCATCGCTTCACGATAGCTGACAGGCCATCAGTCCTGTATTTCCAACAGGAAGCGTTTGCTGGAGATTATACGGCGCGTCAGTATCCACCTTTTTCTTTGCTTATTTTGCGTCTACATGGCCAAGTAATTTTGAAATGAGCCGATAATCGCAAGCGGCAGCCATTGGAAGTTTTATGCGGAAGAGATTTGTTATAACCGGAGCTTCTGGTCATATAGGGCGCTATCTGACCAAGCTGTGTCAAAATCAAAAGCATCCGTTGTTACTGGTAGGGCGTGATCGCCAAAAGCTTGAGAAGCTTTTCCCGGGGGTTGCGACAGTAGATTATGCGCAGTTGCCGGGCGAACTAAGGCCCAACGATATAATCGTTCATCTGGCCGTTGAAAATAACGATAATAATGACAAGCGTTTATCTCAAAATAATGCCGCCATTCTTTCTGAGGTATTACTAGCTACACACGGCAAGCAAATAGAAAAGCTGATATTTCTAAACAGCTTCCACGCTCTCCCGACGTCAAAGCGAAACCATACTGATTATTCCAGAAGCAAAATTGCATGTTCCGATATGTTGGCTAGGGAAAAAAGCTTTCCAATAAACAGTTTATACATTCCTGCAGTTTATTCGCAGCATTCAAGAGGTAACCTGCGTTTCCTAAATTCAATTCCGCCCTTTGCTAGAAGACTGCTCGCTTCCATCATACGATCTGTGGTTCCGGTGATTTCAGTAGAGAATGTAACGTCGGCGATTTGTCAAATTGCAATTAACACTAATGAAACGCGTAGCAATATTTATCTGTCGGATTCGGTTCGCCGCAATTTTATCTATAGATTTTGGCGGCTAAGCCTTGATATTATTTTTTCTGTTTCGACCATACTATTTGCAAGCTGGCTTATGCTTCTTATTTTTATCGCAATCATTTCCAATTCGCCAGGCGGCGCGATTTTTACGCAATTGCGAGTGGGACGGAATACCGAACCATTTAAATGTCATAAATTTCGTACGATGAAACACGGTACCGAACAAGCGGGCACACATGAAATTTCGGAAAATAGAATTACCGGTGTTGGCCGCTTTCTGCGCCGCACCAAGCTGGATGAGCTGCCCCAAGCCTGGGATATACTTCGCAAAAAGATGTCGCTGATCGGCCCTCGCCCATGCCTTCCCGCACAGAAAGAACTGATTTACGAACGCAAAGTTGGCGGAGTGTTCCATGTTTTACCTGGGGTGACAGGCCTCGCTCAAGTTAACGGAATCGATATGTCCAATCCGTCGAAGCTAGCTGATATGGATGCGCAATATATTGCCCAACAATCAATTATGATTGATATAAAGATTCTATTGGCAACGCTTTTTGGCCATGGCTCAGGTGATCACACGCGCAGTTCATGACAAACGGCCAAGTGATTTGTTGTAAATCTGCATATGTTGGTCCACTACATAATCGATACTAAAGTTTTCGGCAGCGTGTAATCTTGCTCGCTCACCCATAGCCAATCTTAATTTATCGTCTGCAATCAGGATCAAAATCTTTGCTGCCAAATCCTTTGCATCGCCTTTATCGACTAACAAACCTGTTTCATTTGGGATAATTGCATCACGACATCCTGTGACATTCGTAGTTACAACCGGTCGCCCACCCGCACTTGCATCGATTATCGTTTTGGGAAAACCTTCGTTGTAGGAGGGAAGTACAATGATGTCGCTGCTATGAATAACATTTTCAATATCGGCACGATGTGGCTGCCATTGAACGACGCCTTCAGCTGACCAAGCTTCAAGCTGTGCTTTAGAAACAGAAGCAGGATTAGCAGGGTCCGGATCTCCGGTGAGCATGAAATCTGCAGCCACCTGCTCTCGTGACAAGATGCGCGCTGCCTCGACAAATTCATAGACCCCTTTTGTTCGGAGCATTCGGGCTGGCAGGTTAACTTGAAGGCGGACATTGCTTGACCTTGTAGGATCGAAGCTGAGCAAATCTGTGCCAGAGCCAGGAATAATATCAAATGGCTCCACCGAAATCCCGCTTTCCCGGAATAAATCTATATTATCAGAGTTCTGAAAAATTGTATGGGCCAGGTTTCTGTTCAAAGCCAATTTGTATCCAGAAACAACCAGATATCTTATCAATCGAGTGCGCCAATGCTGGTCTATGAACACATGGCCCAGACCCGAAATGGCACTGACGAGTGGAATATCAATTAATCTGGCTATCGCTCCGGCCATGATGATGGGCTTAGCGGTAATTGCATGAATTAGATCAGGTTTTTTTGATTTTATAACTTTAAACAACTTGAGAAACGCCGAAAGCTCCGAAACTAAACTGGATGATCCACGCACCAGAGGCAATTCAATTACCGCAATACCTTCATTCTCTATTGTCTTGATATGCTGGCTGGGAGGACAAATCAGGCTAACTTTAGCACCCAGTACAATTGCCTGTTTAGCGATCGGCAAACGATGCGAGAGAAAAAAACCGGCGTCATTCACCACTATCATGAGATGAAATCCGAACATATTATTTGAAATATTCATAAAAGCTGTGCTCTTGAAATTAACGGCACGTGCTTATCACTGCGCTCCTAGACAGCAACTTTAATTTTTAACAGCGAGCGTTTTCGTGGGGTCGGACGAAAATCAACCTGATCAAAGTCGCCGCAGCGAATAAATATTCATTGCGCGGCGCAGTGATCGAATCGATTGTATGCTTGTTGCTTGCGCGCTATTTTATTACGTAAAAGAAAATGGCGGACACGGAGGGATTCGAACCCTCGAAGGACCGATAGGCCCTTGCCTCCTTAGCAGGGAGGTGGTTTCAGCCGCTCACCCACGTGTCCGCACTTTCGCGCCTGATGGCCCGGCTATCGCGGGGCTATAGCGATGCAATTTCGGCTCTGCAATGCCGCCATGCGCTTTTTTGCCAGAACAGTTTGGCCAAAGCGTTAAAATTACCCGCATAAGATTGCCAAAGCGCAAGTTTGGCCTCGCTCTGCCGCGATTAGGACTCCAGTCATCGCCGGTTCATTGGCACGCGTGCAGGAATCCCTAGCAAAGAGCGATTACGGGGAGTTTTACGGTTATGGGTACAACAAAAATCTCGCGATACTGGCGCCGGATAAGTTTGGCATTCGCTGCGGCATCGCTGTCGCTTGCGCCTGCATATGCGCAGATTGAAAGCGTTGATCCCAACGATATGCTGGTAATTGATGGGCCCGCTGCGCCTGACGGACCTGCGCAACCGCAGCTGCCCGTGGACAACAGCGCACCGGCCGATGCTGGCCCTGCCTACCCCGAGTATCCGGAAGATAATACGCTACCACCCATTGGAACCGATACGGCACCCGGCAGCCCGGCAGACGCTGATCCTGCACCTTCCGATCCGGCAGCAGATAACCCCGCCGCTGAACCGCCATTGCCAACGCGTAACCAGACTACCTATCAGGAAGATGACCTGATCGGTGCGGCTGAAGGCGTTTTTGGTAAAGGTGCCGAAGGATTGGGCAAGCTGATCCAGAATATCCTGAAAAAACAGGGCGAACCAAACGGCTATATCGTGGGGCGTGAGGCTGGCGGTGCGTTTATTTTCGGCCTGCGCTATGGATCGGGCACATTGTTTCACAAGGTAGAAGGCCAGTTGCCTGCCTATTGGACCGGCCCATCGGTCGGCTTTGATGCAGGCGGAAACGCGGGCAGTACCTTTGTTCTGGTGTATAATCTGTATGACAGCGAAGACCTGTATAAACGCTTCGCATCAGCCGAGGGTGTCGCCTATCTGGTGGGCGGATTCAATGCGTCCTATCTGCGGCGCGGCGATGTGGTGCTAATCCCCATTCGTGTAGGTGCCGGGCTGCGGCTGGGCGCAAATGTCGGCTATATGAAAATGTCCAAGAAGCGCCGCTGGCTTCCGTTTTAAGCGCCGCTGCGCATATCCTCCATGCGCTTGAGATACCGCGCCAGCACATCAATTTCCAGATTGACGCTGCGCCCTGCGGCATAATCGCCAAGCGTCGTGACGGCGGCGGTATGCGGAATGATATTCAGCCCCATCACGGTGCCCTCACTGCCATCGGTAACACTGT
>ENA-ORXU01000972-ORXU01000972.1-marine-metagenome-genome-assembly--contig:-NODE-972-length-27028-cov-12.798709_pt1 | contig 27028 bp, 18 predicted proteins | sample MGYA00237869_ERZ511484 | MGnify/ENA metagenome assembly ERZ511484
GAACATGCCTATTTGCATTCCTTGCATGAGGATTTGAGATAGATGATTGAGTGAGTAGATAATTATACGACGGATTACGATTGAATGAGCCTGTGCAAAATCATTTGGAGTAAGCGTTTCTGTTGGTGAAAAATTTCTTGCTTATTTACCCACAGTATATGCTTTCATCGCACCACACAAATAGGAAAGATGGTACGCTATGCCCCTGTGACACATTAAAGCTTAATAAAATTAAAATTAGCTCGTATGAGCAAAAAAAAAAGCGGCACTCTTTTCAAAGTGCCGCCCTTATATTCTTGATAGATCGATCTAATTTAGTCGATTAAAATCATTTTCTTCGTGGTTTGATAGTCTCCGCTAATAAGCTGATAGTATAGAATACCACTACCTGCGAGGTCGGTTTTCATCAGTTCAATCTCATTGTAGCCTTTGGTATACTGACCATTAATTACATGTAGCTGTTTACCAGCTATATCGAATATAGTGACTGTAGCCTGGCCACCTTCGGGGAGATTAAATCCAAGTCTTGTCGCTGAAGAAAATGGATTCGGTGTATTCTGAAATAACTCAATTGATTCGCTTATGTCATTACTGAAAGCTACACCCACGCCGATCGTTTCATAATAAGGGCCGACATAGGCCTCAGAAGCAGTCATTTCAGAACTAATGAATATTGATTCTTTCAATTCAAGATCCTGAGTTGCTTCGAAGGTAAGCGTGAACAGCATATCACCTTCAGTAGCTGTCTGAGCAGTTGGCTCATACCAGCTCATGGTCAGCAGCTCTTCCATAGAATTAATACTTGTCCCGTCTATTGTAATGCTCCCTGATGAGACATCGGTCAGACGTAGACCTAAGTGATGAAGCGTCATTTGATATCCAAATACATTCGTGAAGTCATTTGAACTCAGCTCAACATTCACTTTGTCCCCTTTGACCAGTCTCTGGTTCTCGATATTAAAGGTTATCAGCTTATCGCTTCTTATCTCTGCAGCCTGTAGTCCGTTAATTGATGCAGATTGATTGACATCGCCCATTTTGACTCCGATGAAACTTTCGCTCATCATGTTATTGGATAGATCAAGAATAGTATTATCAAGGACTAACGGCCATGGATTTAGCTCATCAAAAAAGACTTGATCTTTTTTGATGAAGGTCCATGGTGCTACATTCGCTAATTGGTCAGTCACACCCAAAATTAATCTCTTTAGCTCTGTAAGGTCTAAGGCACTCACTCTGCCATCTCCTGATACATCTGATGCGATGACATCATATGCATTATCAAATTCAATAGTAGAGACAATATGCTGTGATATAAATACTAAGTCAAGTGTACTTACACCATTCAGATATGTGTCATCTTTAGCAGCTGTCAGTTTATAGTTGTTTTCTAATGGGTTATTTTCGAATGCATATGCTCCGTTGCCATCAGTCATCGACTGCTTAGGATATTCTTTTAAGTTAGTAGAGGCAGTGACTTCTACGTTACTTATCATAGTACCATAGCCAGTCTGGACTTGACCTGCAATCATGACACCTGCTCCATCATTTTCTTCTTCTTCAACTTCTTCCTCTTCTTCACCTTCTTCCTCTTCTTCAGGTTCTTCACCGTTAGGCTCTGGGCAGGTGATGTCATTATCTCCCAGTAGTATACCTACTGAGCAGAAGTCTCCATTGCCATCAGCATCCCATACCCATACATCTAACTCTTCAAATGAAGTGAAATCATTACAGCTAAACGTGATTCCATTTTGATCATCGAATCCTGCTTCGCCTGGTCTAATCGGAGCTTCACCAGTAGCTACGATAGTAAACCTCAAATCCTCAGTTGCGGTACAATTGTCAAAACTTCCGAAATCAAATTCTTTACCCCAAACTGCGATCATTCCAGTTGTCTCCATAAATTTCGTCGTTAGACCGGTAATACAGAATGGTGTCGGCGCTTTCTCATCTCCAAAGCTGACAGTCGTACGAGCACTCGACTCATTGCCACAACCATCTTTCACTCTCCAAGTGATAATATGCTCATCACCAGGGCTGCCTACTTGAGAATCCATCGACGCTTCTGGTCCTTTTACAGTTTTAGTAGCGACTACTTCGCCATTCTTACTGACCGTAATAATCCATTGTAAAAGATTGCTACCAGTCATCTCACCACCACAGAAGTCGCTGGCTGATGCCGTGATGACATCAGATCCTGTACATGGAGTATTATCATCTTTAGTCGTGGCACCTCCCGCTGTATTCACCGTATATTCCGCTGGCCCCTCGATAGTAGGTGCTGTATCATCTATTACTTTTATAACTTGGTCAAATGTGTAGTACCCGTCTTCATCTACATCGGTATATCTGAAATATACTGGATCAGCTACTGGACCAAACTCTGGGCATGAGGCACACTCCCCTTGAGCCCAATCTTCTACTGCTTGAAATCTATCTCTGGCGCTATCATTCTCATCATCAATATCAGATCCGTTAGCATCATAAGTACACCAATCAACGATCGTCCATCTTTGGATAATCTTCAGGCAGGCATCAGAAGCCCTCACTGTATCTTGCTCCATGCTATATCCTACAAGCCCGCAGTCCGTATCGCACCACACTGGCTCATCACTTACTTCATCAGGCATACATGCTGCAGCTGGACCCATGCTGACGACAGTCTGAGTTTCGATCTGTTTTCCATCCGAATTACACTCCAAATTAATTCCATCTATCGCACCGTCATCATAGTGTTTAGGCCACTTGATTGTATAGGGATCAAATTTAGCGTCCGCTCTGACGCTGATCACTTGGCGGCAGTAAGCGTCTCCTGTATTGAAATCACCACTGGCATCATTATCTACGTACCATTCTCTTATGACTTGTCCACCAGCACAGACGTTTGGACCTTTCTGCTCATTGAGTAAAAGTACATCGTAACTTCGCTCACCTTCACAAGTACCACCGATCATACCAGGTACTTCTAATGGGTCACCGTCTGTACAATCTATGACTCTGTCCTCACAGATCAGAGCTGGTCTGGATTTATCCTGGACATTGATATCAATCATACACTGATTAGAATTGCCTGCTTCGTCAGTGACGATCAATACTACAGTGACAATCTGGCCAGCATCTTCACAGCAGAATTTGACATAATCTCCTGCGACGGCTACTTCACCAAAATTTTCCTTGTTGGAGGGGTCAAAAGTACATCTACCCTTACGATCAGTCTGGCCTAAGTTGACCAATTCTGTAATGGGATCGCAACTTACCGGCTGATAGCCTACAATATTATCATTGCAATCTCTGACGACGTCTTGCCAGTCCTCCATTCTGATGACCTGGACAGTCACCTTACCACAACCAGAGTCATGGCTACCCTCATTTAACGCTTCTGCATATACTTTAGCTACACCGAAATCATCTTCAGAACCAGTCAGAGTGACCGACAGCCCAGCTTCACAAACTGGTACTGGAGGTACGTCATCTACTACCACAACATTAAATCTGACATCTGTGCTATTGCCACACTCATCAGTGACAGTCCCAATAACTTCTATAGGGCCTTGATCATACCATAGGTCGGTCAGGTATCCATCCTTCACGATACCCTCATCAGTATACCAGCTGACGCTGACATCTGGATCACAGTTATCTATGATATTTAATGTCGGAAGCTTTACTTTTGCGGCACAGGTCCACGGCTCTACGCTAGCAGTGATATCACTGAGTCTGCTTACTGGTACAAATTGGCCATTTATTCTTTCTACCACGAAAGGTGCACTTAAATCTTTGATTTCAATGACCTGACGCTCTGTTCTTGATATATCAGCGTCGCACCAATCTATCATGGTCCATTCTCTTATGATTTTCTTACCCTGGCCACAGGCATCAAATTCGATATCCTTGTAGCTGACTAAGACATTGCAAACCCGATCTATAATAGGCACTACAGGATTAGTCTTACCGATGGTATCCAATGTAATCGAAATGGAGTCTATAAAGACTTTATCTACGATGGTCTTTAATACCCATAATTCTTGTCCATTAATGACTTCTTTAATCATAGTATCTCTTAGCATCTGATCCACCACGACTGGGATTGTGTCATAGACTTCTATGATATTAAGAATCGTATCATGCGTATCTACGAAGTGAGGAAATGCAGTTCTGACACTTTTAGTTGATTTATAAACTGACAGCGGGGAGCCGAATTCATAGTTAACTGGAGCTGCACCTTCTGGAAGTCTGATATTTTCTACATAGTCACAGTTTAGATCTACGTCTATAGGGAATCTCAATGTTTCTACATCTAGTGGAAGCGTCGTGTATCTCTGAGTAAGAATATCCACATTTCTAATAGATCCATGCATCAACACCTTACCTGAATACTTAAGGACCACGATCTCGCCACCATCGCTACAGATATCACCAGTTCTGGTCTCCCTTACGACTAAGTCTCCGAGAAGCTCGGGACCACAGTCACCAAATGCAGCTTCTGCTTCGGCTGGAGTTACCAAGGTGGAAGGAATGACTCCACTTGGACTACACCATAATGTACAATCGGAGGGAATAGAACCATCTTCTCTCGCTTCGCATGGGGAGGCTAGCATGGGTATAATATTTGCCTCGACTATGATCTGACCCCAGCAAGAATTACTTCCGCAGCTTATTTTATATTTCACAGTCGTACCGGCATCTGATCCATTGAGCACTCCCATTCTGAGGAAATCTCCGTCATCATCATACACAGTAATTTCATAGTCTCCAGGCTCAGGAGCTTCTAAGAGCATGTCTGGAGTTAAGGATAGTTCACATGCAGCATTGAGACTGATCTGAAGTTCGCCATTACAAACTAACTCGTCACAGGTTTGTGCGCTGATAGATGAATGACAAATTAAAAGGAAGGCTAAAATGGGGATCAGTTTAATAAAACTGAGGTTTGTTCTATTGCTCGGACGACAATTCGATTTGATCATATTCACGGTTGATTACTTAGGACTATTACACTCTACATCGAGATTTCAACAAGAGTAGTATCATAACTACTTCAAACTGTTGGAAATACTATTTTAGGACGCAGTAAAAAAATTTGGTCATGCTTTTAAGAATTTAAATTTGATTGAGTTTAAATACTTGGCGCTCGAAACGATTGATTTCTAACACAAAAGACTATGACCAGATCTGCATCCAGTACACGAAAATAAGGATACTCATGACTACTTTCGTAACTATAAATGAATAATTAATATATATGTAAATGTAATAATATGTAGTGACTTCATCGTAAGAATATTATGAAAATGTCCTATTTAAGGTTATCGAATCATATTAGGAAAGTTATTAGATTATAATTCATAAAATTTATTACGAAATAGATTTCATCTACGTATTGTGGTGTATAATTGATATATAGTTAATTATTGATACGATATTTATTAGCGCACAGCATCTTTTCTGCATTTATCTTTCGAATGACTAACTCTATTTTGCTATCAACACCTATAAGTTTAGCTATTTGTGTACGTAATCTGTCGATAATCGCTATATTAGAAGAACAATTTCTCAACTTTAAACTTTTACGATGCAACATTCAAAAGACTTTTTACAGGCATGCCATGAGCTTGCCGAGGACACTTACGCAAACCATAAAGGCATAGAGAGACGAAGGGCTTATCTCTCTGAACTATTGATGGTTTCAAAATTCCTTCATTCAGAGTCAGAAGACAAGAAAATTCAGAATTTAGAAGAATATGAGCTGAAGTATTTTACAGCAAGATGCCAGCTGACCGAGACTCAGCTAAAGTACACGCTGAAGGAGCAAAATGCTTACAGACTGAAATGCACTAAACATTGGGCAAGAGAAGGATTTTCTAGGATTCTCAATGACGTAGGTGATCGATATAAACTGAAAGATATAAGATTAGTAGACTACAAGAGTTTTAATCAAGGACCGGATCTCAAGATAAATATAGAAGGGTACTTTATTTACATCAATAATATATCAGATATCCCCATAGGAGATTACTATTTCATCTTCCAACTTGAGGATATTTGGTCTGGTCAACGTACAGAAATTGCCTATTTTATGGATTTTGACAAATAATTAATGGCCTGCTAACATTTCTTAGATTTTCGACTGCTCTTGTCAGCATTATCATCATGACCCATGCGGTGCTTAGCGCGCAGGGCAGGCCATATTTATTATCTAATAAAGAGATCTATGACTTAAAGCAGTCTGATTATCCCAGTTTCGTAAAACATTACGATGAGGCTATCAGTCATTATAGTGATCCGCACGCAGCAGATACACTTTTCATTGTATACGAACAGTATCTTACGGGACTAATCTATTACACTAAGGATGAACAAAAGCTAAATGAAGTACGCTCTGACTTTTTTGAACTCTATACGCAAGAATTCGCTTCAGGGGCAAAATCAGATGCAGAATACCGCTTCCGATATAATTTTATCGCTTGCGGTGTAAGCATTGTAAATAAGAACCACAAGGCAACTGAGAAACATGCGTTGCAAGCCATATCAGTATTTGATGAGTTTCCAGATTCAGTGCTTACACCCACATTAGCTATTCAGTATGTGAAAACATACTTCATGCTTTGCGACAGCTACGTGGCAATAGGAAAATATGAAGAATCTCTACAGGCTAATCGCTATTTGCAGCAATGGGTGACTACATACTATGGTGAAAATCACCAATTCTGGAATATCTTATTTAATCAAATAGATGCTGCTTTTGAAATGGAGCGGTACGCGGAAGCATATGATCAGTACCAAGTACAATATGCAAAGTATTTATTAGAAAAGGATAATCGCGAATCCGAAAGGGTGGGCTTGCTGCTCAGATTGTCAGATATCTGTTGGCGAATCCATGATGATAAAGGATTTACCGCTTATATGAATGAGGTCGAACCCCATCTAAAAAATAGAAAAGAAAAAGTCTATTTTCAACTCAACCTGGGAAATCAAGCGCTTCAACACGATACCAGCACTGCCCTACTTCACTTCCATCAAGCCATAGAGCATGATTCGATGAACCTAAGTCCAATGGCATTAGACATCCATCATACCTTAGCTAATATCTATGCTGATCGGCGGGACATGGTGAAGAGTAAGCATCACTATTATCATATCGTGAATGCATCAAAAAATCAGCTATTAGATAATAGCACAGTAGCGAGTGAGAATCCGAATGAACTATTGATCAGTGCATACAGTGCACTCCTCCAATTATCAGAGTGGGAGAATGATCAGCCTGGTGCCAAGCACTACGCAGGTCAGCTCATGAGGTCCATCAAGCAAATTAAAAATAATGATTATTTTCTCGATGATAAGATTAGATTGTTCAATAAGACCTATGACTATTTTGGACAGCTGATCAGCTACTACTCAAAGCGAGGACAGATGGACAACATATTTTCAGTATTTAGACAGTCTAAAGCTCAGCTGCTAAAGGAGTCCATTATTAAAAGAAAGAATAATCGCTTCGGATCCTATGAAGAAGAGGCGAAGCTGACTGATCTGAAAACCAAATTGATTGACAAGACTTTAAGTGAGAAAGAAAGGCTACGTATCGAATGCGAGATATATAAGCTTAGAGAAAAAATGAACTTTGAAACGAGCTTGGCATTAGAAACATCTCTCGATAACCTATTGAGTCAAGATTCTATTTCTTTAGAGGACTTTCAGGCGGAACTGGATCCGAAGGCATTAGTCATAGAATATTACCTTGGCAAGGAGCTTAGCTACGCGATGGTCATAGACCATGATTCTGCTCGCTTAGTTGACTTACCTAAGGACTCCATTATTCAGTCAATTGTATTAGATTATCTACAAGCTAATAGTGCAAAAACTGACCTGGAAGCAGCGGCCACAGCAGTCAAGAAGATGATCTGGCCATCTGGCATATACATAGAGACCTATGATTTTCTTAGCATCATACCAGATGGTATCATACATTACTTCCCTTTCGAATCATTGAGTCATAATCATGGCCTCTTGATTGACCATGTGTCTGTATCCTATCAACTATACAGCGACTTGGCACTCACCTCAGGGCGAGAGAGCGATAATGATAGCAGATTATTCGCAGTAGCACCCACCTTTTCGACTCCCAAAATCTCAGATGCCGATGATCCAGAGTCAAGGGCTTATCTCAGCGAGCTCAGCTATAATTTACAAGAAGTACAGTCCATACTCACCACATGTGATGGTGTATCTCTATCAGATACTGCGGCGACAAAAAAAAACTTCCTGAAGCAATATCAAGATTATAACATGTTTCACTTCTCTACTCACGCAGTCATCGGGGAGAATTCTGATCTGTCCTATATCGCATTCTCCAATCAGAGCGATGATGATAAGCTATATCAATATGAAATAGAATCCCTAAATTTTGATGCGGATATGGTGGTGCTGAGTGCCTGTGAGACGGGCGTGGGAGCTGTGCTGAAAGGGGAGAGCATGTTCAGTCTGAAGAAAGCTTTTATGCAGGGTGGATGCCAATCTGTCATATCCTCTCTTTGGGCAGTGAATGATCAATGTACAGCCGAAATCATGGCCTACTTCTACCAACACCTACAAAAAGGGATGAGAAAAGATCAAGCCCTGCGACAGGCAAAATTAGATTATATTAAGGTAGCTGATCCTGAATATAGGCATCCCTATTATTGGGCTGGCTTTACAGTGGTCGGGGACATCTCACCCATTCATTCGGTAGCTGGCCTGAATCAAAATCCAATTCTTTGGTTAGCAGGAGGCTGCGTATTTCTCTTATGGAGCTTATATCGCAGGCGCTATAGACGCTCAGCTTAACTTGGCCAATAGCTGCATCGCTTTGTCTTTAAATGGATGATTCTCGGCAGCTACGATCTGATGTAGTATATGTTTTACTTCTGCATATTGGTTTGTTTTTAGTAGCGCTAAGGCTAAGTACCATTCTGCTTTATCCTTACATGCTGGTGCCAAGTCAGTATACACACGTTTCAATAGTTCTATTGCCTGAGGATATTTTTGGTCTTCCAAGGCTTGGTGCCCGACATCACAATACAGAGAAGAAGACAGCTCCTTGCCGCCTGCGCCTCTCACCGTTTCTGTCACTGGCGAGCGGTAAAAGCTGGCATAAAGCGCATCAGGATCAGGAGTCGGTGGTTGCTGCATACAAAAATAGCCCAATCCTAACAATCCAATAAAAGATGCCGCAAAAGCTAACTTCTTAAATTGTCGAATTTTACCTTGAGTAGGCAGAGGCCCCGATGCCGCGATAGAGTTTATGTTCTTATCAGATGCATCTTGCGCTAGCTCATTTCTGATCCTTTGTATATCATTGAGCATGTCAGACTCTATGTATCCGTCTGCCACATCACTGAGCGTATCTTGGTGATCGATGGCTGACTGAAGAGTTGGATCGAGCTTTGAGGCAGCTTCGAATGCTGATCTATCAGCCGCAGAGAGTTTATCGTTCAGATAATGAGAAATATTCTCATAAAATTTATTCATAAGTTCTTAAATCTTTAATAAGGTGGGGATGATCATTGATAATCGAAATCAATTTTTTGAGACACAGGTGTTTTCTCTTTTTAGCATAGCCTTCAGATCCAAATTCTAACTCTTTGGCAATCGTTTTCATTTTAATATTATACGACCACATCGTCAGTATTTGCTTGCAATCTTTCCCAACTAATTCTAATAATTTATTAATTACTTCCTTCTTTTCGTGTTTAATAAGATCTACGGTTATGTGCTCCGTTACTGAAGGCTCTGGCATATTGTCCAGGTCACCGTAGACGCGTCTTTTTCTAAATATTTGAAACCAGATGAACTTTGATGATCCGATTAAGTAAGCTCTTACATTCTTCACTTCAAAGTCTGGTTTTAAACAGATCTTGAGAAAATTCATAATGCTATCATTCGTGACTGTTATGATATCACTCTCGTGGCCTCCATTCCGCATAATGAATCCTCTCACCCATCGATTATAATGCTCATCCTTTAGAATAGCTCTAATCAATATGTCGCGATCTTGCTGACTTCTAGCAAAGGCGATACAATCTTTTGGGCGGTCTAATAAGGGCGTCATATGTATGTGTGCTTTAGATAACATAAGGTTACCCAATCGGAAGAGTTAAATTTGTGTGTCGGACTCGGGCGACAAGTTGAAGTTACTAAAAATGTGTGGAACTACATGATACTACAGTCAGTCTGTCATACTTATCTAAGTAGAATTTTGGCCGTATATACTTTAGCATCACGATTGACTACCGCTATGATATATAGCCCTGCAGGTAGTCTACTGACATTGATAATTGATTCAATGCCCACTCGCTCGACATCGACCTGGTACTGTCTGCCAAGTAAGTCAAACATAGAGACTGATTCAATAGCGACTTGACCAAGCTCTATAACCACAAAACCATTAGCGGGATTAGGATAGTAGCTGATACCGACCGCATCTAACGATTCTATAGTGGGAGTCAAAAAAGCGCAATCAGAGGCGCTGTAGGCAAAGACTTCTTGATATAGGCTGTTCACCCCCTCTACAGAGCTGATACAGATGGAGTCCACATTAATCGTATCATATGCTAATGTGACGAATGACTGAATCTGTAAATTTCTGGATAGAGCTTGATCTGGAAGCATCCCTATCAATCGATGATTAGCAAAGTGATAATTACGTTTATTGAATGATTGATCCCGAGAAAGCTTGACGCCATCCAAAGATAGCTGGAAACCTATGATATCAGACTGCCTACTCAGATAGGATAATTCTAAGGTTTTTGATACCGGATCTATATCTGAAATCTCTAATCTCAAGGAGTCCATACTCGTGAATTGACCAGCTGGAAGCGCGCAGTGACGATGGAATAGATTGTCTTTGTTTGCTTCGTTATCCTCGGCGCAGGCCAGTGCGATGAGTGCATCATAAATGGATATGTCACCATCAGCATCTAAGTCGAAGCAGGACTCAGGATTTATAGATCCCGTGCTGATCAGCTCCACATAGTCTTCTACGTCATCCATATCGATTTGTCCTGACTGATTGAGATCACCGTAGTGCTCGGTACCGCCACATACACCATTACAGTCAATTTCCGCTTGACCAAACGGCTTGTCCAAGCAGTCAGTATATGTGGTGCATTCAGTTAGGATAGTCATGACGATCTTACCAGATGAGCGGTCTAGATTGATACAGATCTGCGCCCAGTTATTGTCGTAAGTCAGCTCTTGGTAGCCTCTGATATCGGGCAGCCGGCTCCAGTTCACCCTCGCTACAAGGGTATAGTCACCGTCTGGCACATCTGTGACATCTATCCACTGGCAGTCGATATTATTTCCGTACAGGTCCTGGCAGCCAGCTGTAATGCCCATATAGCTGCAGAAGTACCTCTGAGCTCCAGTAGGACATTCTGAGTCCTGCACACAAAAGCCATTCTTGAAGCCGATGGGCACGGCATCACCAGCACCAGCGAATAGTAAGTATTCAGCATAACCTAAGTGATGGAAATGTTGGTGACAATTATCATCAGAGAAATTGGCTTCGTTAACCTCCGGTGAGCCTATGATGTAGTCAGCATTACCTACATTCTTAATGAGGGTAGAGAATCTAATAATATGACGAAGGCCTGGTCCTCGCAGGCAGCCTTCCTCAATTAGACAAGCATCTGATTTTTCAATCGAGTCGAGTAGAATACTACTTTCGAAGACTTGCTGATCAATCTCTAAATCTGGCTGACATCCATTATAATAGCAAGAGCCATCATCTATCGTTGCAAATGGATAATAATTGCAAGCATCAGGATCGGTACAACCAGGATTACTCAGGAACTTTCTGATGTTCAGATTGATACTATCACTCCAGCCGAAGGTTGGTACGTATTTGACTCTGATCAGATACTCTGTACCAGCATTCAGTGGGATAACGCTGAAGCCCGATGAGGGTGGGCAGAAGCTGTACTTTTCTGAGAAGGCAATGGCTCCTTCAGGCCCATCAGTGACCTCCGTCAGACAATTTTCATAAATCCACATACTGGTGCTCGGATAGCGGCGACTGCTCAGTTTAAGATCGCAATTATTAATCTCGTATAGGCCTGTATTTCGAGGCGTATAGCTGAACCAATATTGCTCTACTTCTGGCCACATCATAGTCTCTACTTCAGGGCTGAATATCTTGGGAACCTCACATGCATAGCCAGATTCGCAGCCGAATGTGTATATAATCAGGCTATCAGTGATCATCTCAGAAATGACGGTATCCAAATTTATTAACACCTCAAGCTGCCAAGAAGAAGTATCAACTTTAGCATCTTCTATAATTAAACGGTAGCAGCGTTTGTCCTGAATGAGGAAGCTTTTGATGCAGGTCTCGCGTGGTGTACACGTGGACAAGTCATTGCTGGCAATAACGTCATAATTTTCATCCTGAAGAGACCAATTGATATCAGCAGGAAACTCATCAGGGGTGAAGAATAGTGTGACGTTATCTACGGCTTGAGCACAGTTTGGCAGGCACAGTAGAATCATGATGATCCGTATGCTATACTGATGTAAGCCTCTAAGTAAATTCTTAATATACATGCTCGAATGACAAAAGTAGAATTGCTAATCCATACGCAGTGTCATCTGCTGGTAAAAGATGAAGATTTATCAATAATTTATCTGTGGCTCTACGCAGTTAGGTAAATCTATGTGCAGAGGATCACTTATTAGCTGATGGCTCACTGTTCATATTTTGTTCAGATTGCTTTCACCTCTCTTTTATGACATACCAGCATTCCATTTATATCTTGTGAGTTATCTCTCAGTCAATGATAATCGCTTGCTAATACAGCTAATTTGAATAAGTGGATATGTGACGTATTTCAATTAGCTATAGCCTTGAAGAGTTGACTAAAGGACTATTTAAATCATCCATTAAAAATAACTACTATGTCTATAACTGCACTTACATCGGAGCCATTTGGAACTTTCCAAGGACAAATGATGACTCTATACACCCTGAGGAATAGTCATGGAGTAGAGGTTAAAATCACAAATTATGGAGCAACGATCACTTCCATAATTATCCCTGATGAGCACGGTGAGCTTAGCAATGTGGTATGCGGATTCGACTCTATGGACGGCTACTTGAGTGCAGCATACCAGAGTAATGCTCCCTATTTTGGTTGTACAGTCGGCAGGTATGCATCCAGAATTAAGGATGGTAGGTTCACTCTCAATGATGAAATTTACCATTTAGAAGTGAATGACGGTAGCAATCATCTTCATGGTGGAAAGATCGGTTTTGATAAGAGGGTATGGAGGGTGCAGACATCTGACAATTCAATAACTCAGCCTTTGACAATGAATCTGATCAGCGACCATATGGATGAAGGATATCCAGGACAGGCGAAGATAAAAGTCAGCTTCGCGCTGAATGATCAGAATGAACTTTCTATCAGCTACTTCGCTGAAGTGGATAGAGCCACACCCTTATCACTGACTAATCATAGTTACTTTAATTTATCGGGTTTCGAAAATACCATACATCAACATGAGCTTCTGATCGCATCCACCAAGGTGCTCGAGCCCGATGAGACAAATGTTCCTGTCGGTCCTATCAGATCAGTTACAGGCACCGCGGAGGACTTATCTCAAGGACGGCTACTTTCTAGCTCACTTCAGTCACTAAATACGGGATTCGAGCACTACTACCTATTTGATCACCCTATTGGTGAGCTATCTAAAGTGGCTACTATCAAGGACACTGAGGGAGATTTGAAATTAGATATTTTGACGACTGAGCCTGGAGCACTCTTATATACTGGATATTTTACTTCAGATGAATTGCGGAGGGAATCAGGAGACCAATTCGGGCGATATAGGGGTATATGTTTCGAAACCAGCCGCTACCCTAATGGCCCTAATATAGCAGGCTCCCCAATGTCTATAAGCTCTCCAGATAGGCCGTATCAGAGCAAGACAGTCTACCAGTTTTCCATGAGGCCTTCTCTATAATGTTATCATTAGGTGAAAGTAAGATTACTTAGATTTCATATACTGTTGAGGATCTGACAGATATCGAATCTCAGTTGTCAGTTATTCAAAAGTTCAATATGGTGACAATGGTGTTTAGTTACGCTTGCTCATCACACACGGTGGCGTTCTCTCTATTTTATCTCAAGACGATGTAATAATGGTATAACAAAGATTACAGCAGCCGAAAAATAATATAGCAAGCGTCACATGAACAGAGCCGTCGTGAATGATGTAGCTAATAGAGATAGATTGATGTCTATAAATAAATTTGCATTGGTTAGCATGAACACAGACCCGAGTGAAGACATTTCACTACAACATCTTATCGTGGACGAGCTGAAGCAAATCATTATAAACATGGAAGTCGGAGCTAAAGCAAATTCAACTCATGCCACTCTGCGTAGTCAAGTTACAGTAGCTACAGGCCAGAATAGATAAAATTAAATTGGCAGTAAAAAAATATAGTATTTTCTGTCACGTTTTTGATTTTTCTTCCTTCTACAGAAAATGATGGTATCAATATGATAAAAAACGATACGTAACTTCAGTCCGAGGTATAAGAGCATTTATGAAGAAATATGCTAATGGAAAGTAAGAACTTTGGACTGACTGAAGCGTCCTTTGGACAAATGGTTCTCAATTTGAAAGCTAACGATACCCGTTTCTTTCGACAGGTATTTCTGAAACAATTTGAAGAGACCGTAGTCTATGTAAAACGCGAGTATCAGGCTAATCAAGAGGATGCATATGATGCAACCATGGATGCTCTTTTAGAATTTAGAAATCGATTCGTAGAAGGGAAGCTGACATACGGCAACCTTCGCTATTTGTTTACAAAAATGAGTACACAGATGTACTTTAGAAATATAAAAAAGCGACATAATCATCTTGAGGATTTGGAAAAAATTCCACAACTCCCAAAGGAAAATGCAACGGATAGCGTTCCTGAAAGCTTTAAATCTGCTTGGCAAACATTAGGCATAAAATGTAAAGAATTATTAAGCCAGCATTATTATGGGTCTATGAGATTAACGGATATAGCCATTGAATCTTCCAGCTCGCCGGCTACCGTCAGAAAGAAGAAAGAACGCTGCATAAAGAAACTTAAGGAAATTATGTTAGAAACTATTTAAGATGAATAAAGCAGAAGAATTAAACACCTTTATGGCCCCTGATGCCGACATGGATAAGATGGAGGATATCTTAAAGACATGGGTGACTAAAGTCAATGATGAAAAACTTAGAGTCGAAATGGCTGAGGCGCTTGCTAAAGAGCAAGGTATTAGTAAATCATCCAGAAAGCTTTATAAGCTCAGGCAGATCAGACCTCTACTTGTGGCGGCCGCGAGCATAGTATTATTGATTGGCTTCTTTTATTTATACGCTTCCGATGTATCACCAAGCCACTTGGCCACTCAGTATGTAGAGACTCAAACTTTGCAACACCCTGGCAGCTTTAAGGGGGTATCAATAGTGAACCAAAGCAGGACGCAAGGTATTATTGCCTTCAATAATGGTGACTTTAAGCAAGCGGTAATACATTTTGAAGAAATCTCAGCTCCGAACGATGAGGATACGTACTACTTAGGCTTGGCTCATTTAAAGGTAGGACAGTATAAAGATGCTGCAGTCAAATTAGAACAGAGTGCAAAAAACACGGCACGTTTTCATGAAGAGGTAAATTGGTTCTTAGCACTGACCTACGTACTAGATGGAAGAAGCGCTGATGCTCTAAGCTATTTAAGCAAAATAAAAAAAGGAGATTGGAGATTCGAAGACGCTCAAGAACTCATACATACTCTGAATAAAATTAATTGATCGATCCAAAAACATTTTTAATGATATTTTCGATGAAAAGGTATTTTTATTTACTTATTTTAATAATCCTCAGCTGCGCTATATCGTGTAGTTCTGACCTGGACGAGGATGTCTTACTACAAGAATATTCTCACTCTGACTCCAGAGATAATGTCAATGATTTTAACGATGACGATGACGATGATGAGGATAATGACGATGACGACGAGGATGACGAGGAGGATGACGACGAGGATGATCATGATGATGAACGCAGTAAGCACCCATCTCTTTATTTTGTTAAGTTGGATCCCAATGTTTCGGAAGATGACGTTGAAGACTTATTAGATGATTTGAATTCAGAAGAGATATGGTATAGAGAGGAAATCAATTTGAGGTTGTGGAATACCACCGTGTTTCCGTATGCTGATGCATCTGGTAGTCAGACCACCAATATAGATGGGCAAATAGCCCGAGCAAGAACACGTGCACGAGTGAGCGGAGCCACCCCTAATCTTGGCGGAGTCGTGAGTAATCCTTTATCCAGTCAAGGGATTGATTGTTTTGCAGAGACCATAGTCCTATCGCATCCAGGGGAGGCTGAAATTATGATCTCCATTTTTGACACTGGTATTGATGATGGCCTCATTCCAGAATTTTCGGGGTATGACTATGTAGAGGATGATGAAGAACCCAATGACCGCAATGGGCATGGTAGCCAAGTAGCTGCACTCGTGTATTCCTTAGTTAATCAAAATGGTGTATCCGACAATATCAAATTTGACATTAGAAGAACTCACGATGCGCAAGGCTTAGGCTATCTTTCTAATGTAATACCAGCCATACTTGATGCTGTGCAAGCAGGGGCAGATGTGTTGAACTTTAGCTTTAACTATCAAGACTTAAATGAGGATACAGCTGACAGGCCAATGCGTTTAGCCATAGATTATGCGGAGCAGAATGGCGTATTAATATTAGCCTCTGCAGGTAATACGAGTGGAGACAATGACAGGGACACCATTATTTCTTTCCCCGCCTCTTACCCCAATGCCAATATAATATCTAATGCCGCACTGAATTGTGGACAGCTTATAAGTGACTTCAGCAGCTATGGTAGTAATACTGTAGACCTGGCTTTACTTGGAGAGAATATTCCTGTCATTGGTCTGGATGGCCGAGACGCCCTTCAGTCTGGTACTTCCTTCTCTACGGCTTGTATTACTGCTATGGCAGCCATTATGGCCTCACACCAAGAAAATACAGACATAGCTGACATAAAATGCGCTCTAATAAATACCTCTCAGTATACGACTGAGCTAAAAGATTTGGTCTCTTCCCAAGGTATTGTCGATTTTCAGGCGGCACTCGCCAATTTAAATAATTGTAGTCCTTAGCAGATAGTTACTAAGATGACTCGAGCTGATGATAGGGCTTACATGGCAGTCTGCTGAAATGATGGAGAATATTTATCAGGAATATAAGTGGCCAGGCATACCTAAGGAAATGACCTGTGGCAAGGTAAGGGATATTGCTACGATGTATTCTAAATAAAATGGCACCAATAAAACACGGTCAAATATTCGAGAAAGACTAAACAGTATTAACAAGATTTTACGCTTTATGCTCTTAAGCTTTCATGAATTTGACGGGTAGCAGGTCCACTATTTTACTACTTTTGGCAGGGTAATTTAATGCCAAGGCCAAGAATGGGTTCAATCTGTGTATTTAAAGGCTATTTGACTCTACTATTTCTTATACTCTTTTCAGTATGTTCTTGGGGCAGTGACTTTTTTGATCAAGCCTACAAGGAATTAAATGCGAATATCGAGACTGGCAATTACTCAGCTAATTTTGCATGGCTCAGCCAAGTAGAGGAATCTTATGAATTTGAAAGCTTAGGCTGCTACAATAAGGGTCGGCTATACCATAAAATAGGCGTTACTTATTATTTAGATTATCAAGAACGCAATGCCGTCACTTTTTATAATAAGGTGCTACAGTTATGGGAACACTGCGGCCAAGTATCGCAGAAAGAGAAGGCGAACACCCTGTATAATTTAGGCATCAGTCATCAATATTTAGGAAACACCGAAGATGCGAAAACCCATCTAGACAGATCACTCAGTATTTTTGAGACCGTGGCAGACTATTCAAAATATGAATTAGGTCTCAAATATCATGGCATAGGTCTGTTCTATGAATCCATAAGCGATTTATTCAGGGCGCAGCTCTATTTTTCTAATGCTGCCAACTTATTTGAGCAAGAAGCTGCAATCGCAGAACAGTTTGAAGTCCTAAATAGCACCATTACGCTTTACATGGGCTTCAATGATTATGTGGCTGCCTCAAAGTATGTTGAAAGAGCCCGTGAACTCGCCCAAGCAAACTCCGACTTATTGCTTTCTAAAGACTTAGTACCTATATATTTGAATGCGGCGACGATCGCTTTTGAGCAAAAAGAATTCGGCAATGCAGAAGATTTGGCTAAGAAGACATTGAGCTTAGTGGATCAGCAGGCCAATCCCGAATTTCATGCTACTGGACTTGAGATTATGGCTTTCTTAAGTATGGAGCGAGAACATTTTGGTCAAGCAGAACAGTTGTTGCAGCAGGTGCTTCGTATACGCGAACAATTCAGTGCAGAGGGCAGCGGATTAAATTTGCTCGCTTTGACTCATGAAAATTTTGCTGAACTCTACCTACGCCAAGGGGCACTTGACAAAGCGAATGAGCACCTCGCGAAAGGATTTCATTTTGTCGCACCTGATACGCAGCTGGATGAACGATACGTGCCTAACGTAAGCAACATCGAGATTAAGAACGATAATACCTTTAATCGACTAATGGATTTAAAAGCGCGTATTTTCGACGCTAGGTATGAGGTCGATGATAATGTAGCGTGGCTCCAGCATTCTATCAATGTAAAGCATAAAATCGATTCAGTAATCAAGCGTGGCTTAATGCTGTTCCAGTTCGAGCAGTCTAAACTTGATTTCCTTGATGTCCGCTTCAAATATTATGGGCAAGCCGTTAAGGATGCTCTACGATTATATGAATTGACCAAGGATAGCTATTACCTTAAGCAGGCTCATCAATTTTCGGCCCAAACTAAGGCTATTGTCCTGCAGCAAGAGCTTAACCGCATTAATGCATTACGCACCTCGGTCTCAAACAGTACATTGAATCAGGAAAATATCCTGCGCGAGCGCATGAACTTGCAGCAATCTTTGCTTTTCGAGGCTGACGATGACAACAAAAAATCCTTGCAGCGGGCTCTTCTCAAGGCGCAGAATGAGCTCGATGCCTTCCTTGTCACAATTGAAAGAGAGGAACCCACGTATTACCAAGAACGGTATAAATTTTTAAAAGCACCTTCAATTACTGCGATCCAAAATGATCTGCCAAAAGATATGGCGGTTATAGAATTTTTTGAGACTCAGAGCGCTATTTATGTCTTTTGGATTTCGTCCGTTACGTTTTTTAGCACGACCATTCCCCTGACTGACGAATTAAAGCAAGCCATTTCCGCATACGTAGATCAATGTGGAAACCCGAACTTAGAGGTCTCTCAATCAGCATCCCTACTGATATACAAGCAAATCATGGAAAGTGGATTGGCACAAATAGGCGATGTGGATCGGTTATGCATTATTCCTGATGGACTATTACATAGCGTATCCTTTGAGGCCTTGCAAAACAGTCAAGGATACTTAATAGAAGAATACGCTTTTTCCTATGTCTATGCCCTGAATTTAATCAATAGAGAATATGATGATACAGATACCGTCACTGACTCTTATGTAGGTTTTTCAGCCTCTTACAGCGACCAGCTCAATGAAAGGCTACGGGCGAAAAAACGCTTTTTCGGAGGTGATGCCTTAACACCATTATCTTTTTCTAAAAAAGAAGTTGAACAGGCGGCAACACTCCTCAGCGGCAGAACATTTCTTGATGCAGAAGCTACACTGGAAAATTTTTATAAACATGTTGGCAATGCTGGAATAGTACATTTGTCATTACACGGATTAGTAGATGCTGATGACCCTAGTCGTTCCTGTATTATTTTCGATGACAGCGATCAAGAATTTCTACTGTCTCCGCCTGATCTTTATAAAAATCATATTAAAGCAGATCTGGTATTATTAAGTGCCTGCCACTCGGCTAATGGACGAGTATATAAAGGAGAGGGGGTACAAGGCATGAGCAAATCGTTTTTGTTGGCCGGGGCACAAAATGTTCTTTCCAGTCTATGGAATGCCAGTGAATATAGCTCCATGGAGATTACTCAATCTTTTCTAATGCATGCAAAAGACGGTACCACTTTTGACCGGTCGCTTCGTAAAGCTAAGTTAGATTATCTGAGTAGAGTCACCCCCAGTCAGAGGCATCCCTACTATTGGGCTAATTTTATTTTGCTGGGTAAAGGAGGGCAGCCTGTGACATCGCAATGGTCGCTTATATCTTGGTCTCTGGGTTTTTTGGTGATTGGAGGTATTGCCATTTCTATGTTTTTAAGGCGAAGACAATCCGTGTCATCCCGACATTTATAGACAGCTCTTAGTATATTTTCAGTATTGTGATATAAATTTTTGAGTTTCTCTGTCACGTTTTTCCTTTTTCTGCCTTGTAGGGGCAATGAGTTTCTCTAAGGAAATAGAAAATCTGATAACGACCACTTTTATAGTGGTATTACTGTCGTCATTCTTCATAATCTTTTTCAGTCTATCAGTTTTTTCCCAAGGGGGTATCAAATCTTGGGCAGGACATTCTTATAGCGTTGACTTTAACAAGCATTGGCGACTACGAGCAGGACAGTTGTATTTTTTTAATGAGCAAATGAACTTCACCTCAGTGCAGAACAATGCTCGTATAGAATATCGATTCAAACGAAACTTTAGTCTTGGAGTGGGCTATACCCATTCATCGGATCCAGCAGATCCTGATCAGCCAGCAAAACATAGAATCGAACCCAGGGCTCGACACAGAGTGAAAATGGGAAAGCTGAGGGTCACTAACCAACTTAGGGCAGAATGGCATTTTCCCTCTCGAAGTAAATATGAATACCGTCTCCGATACTCCATGAGGCTGCATGCAGGTGACTTTGGACTTCCCTTAGGCCTAAGCCCATACATGACTCATGAACTTCATTATTACCTGAACGGGCGACCATTAAATTATAGAGATGGCAAAGGAGATATTATTGTGAGACAATCACCCAACGGTCTACACGCACATCGAATACGAATGGGCGTACGCTTTAAAGTTTTTAGACGCGCCAATATGAGCTTAAGTTTTATGCGGCAGACCGAGTTTAATATAGGAAGTGAATTTCGCAGGATCAATGTTACGGATCCAAGGGATGGAGATATTCTCAGGGACTTTAGCAATTTTTCGGTGTTGAGTTTCAATTTCTCCTATCGTATAAAAACTTGATAATAAATAAATACTAAAAATAAAATCATGAGGTCAATTAAAAAAGCAAACAGCTGTAAGTATGTATCCAACTATAATATTGATAGCTCGATCAACGAAGCCTATCGACCAAAGGCAGGTGATGTAGCCATCTTTCAAGTCATTGAGCTGGGATCTTTACATGCCATACAAGACTACCTGGGACGCAGCTGCCACATTTTCGAGGATGACCATTTGATGCTCACCTTCGGAAATCGATATGCAAGCAATCAGTTTGAGGCCTACGTGCCAGAATGCTATCAGTTAGAATATGACTTAGTCGGTAAGGGAGGTGTAGTCGGCAATGTAGCGTCTATGTATTTTAAATTGGAAGATATCGGACCTACCAAACTCAAACTAGTCGGCTACGCTAAAGACAAAGGCGAAGTCATTAATACCCACTACTACCACAGGAAGAGAGTCGCTTTCCAACCATTTAAGCAGCGCAGCTTCAAGACTATACTTTCTGTGGGATCTAGTATGGACAGTGGAAAAACTACGGCAGCCGCATTCCTCTGTCGAGGACTTAATAACGCTGGAAAGAAGACCGCTTATATCAAGTTGACCGGAACAGTATATAATAAAGATAAGATGCTCTGCTTTGATTGCGGTGCCGATTATGTAACCGATTTTTCAGAAATGGGCTACCCCTCCACCTACCTATGCAATGTAGAAGAACTACTGGACCTGCACGAAGGACTATTACAAGAGGTAAGCATCAACGAACCTGATTACGTAGTCATTGAAATTGCTGATGGCTTATACCAACGAGAAACCCATGATCTGCTTCACCATAAACCATTTACAGAAACGATAGATCATGTTTTTCTATCATGTAGTGATAGCCTGGCTGTACACACAGGGGTCGAAATACTTTCTCCCATATTCGGACCAAAATTATTTGCTATTGGAGGTCTATTTACCGGCAGTCCTCTTTTAGTAGATGAGGTAGAAAATCAGTGTCCTATTCCGGTTTTGACCTTGGAAAAACTGGTAGATGGACAATTGCTCGATTCATTGCTTCGGTCGGAATACATAGCATTAGCCGTGTAGCTAAACTCTTAAAATTTTTATTGATGAAATATTCAAAAAATCAAGCAGCGATAATGAGCCTTATCGTACTCGGAGCTGTCCTATATCCAGTCACTGAAAATTGGGCAGAAAAGCCGAAAGACAGTTTTCCTTTTTCATATTACCCTATGTTTTCTAAGAAGAAGGATAAGGTGTATGGACTGTCATACGTCGTAGGCTACGATACCACTGGCATTAAAAAGAATATACCATACCGACTTATTGGGACCGGCGGATTTAATCAAGTGAGGCGCCAAATAAGGAAGGCAGTAAAGAAGGAGGCAGGAGTCCCTTTTCTAAGGCGGGTAGCGAATCGCATTCATAAAAAAGATAAGAAGTTGCACGCCGAATTAAGTCGAATAGAATTGGTCAAGGGATATTACAATTTAGAGAATTATTTTTTAGAAAAAAATTCTTTACCAGTGTTAGAGCGCAGCATTCAAAGTCTCAACATGGAATCACTATGAAACTAATGACTTTTACAAGCCAGCGATAATGCCTTGAAAGCGCGGTAATTTATGGGTACAGATGACACCATAGTATGACTCATAAAGTTTCTTTAGTTCGATCATTTCACTCGACTCGATGCATGGTCAGTTTATTCTATTAATAATTAAAAAGCACCACAGATGATAAACTATATTCAAGATCGCTGGATGGCCAAAGTAAGTCCAAAACGTCTGGCTTTACTGCGCATAGCAACAGGTGGATTTATCCTGTGGTATTTAGTATCTAGATTCGACATGCTAAGACGTATGGTGCTTAATGTCGATGCCTTTGAACCGATCGGGGTACTGAGTGGTATGCAGCAGCCGATTAGTGCAGAGCTCTTTCAGTGGGTTTTGATAGCAATGATCGTATTGAACGTACTATTTATTGCTGGATGGAAATTTAGGATTACGGGACCAGCTTTTGCAGTATTCACTTTCCTCTTTTTCACTTATCGGAACTCATGGTCGATGATCTACCATAACCGCAATATCTTAGTGTTGCATATCGTCATCTTAGGGCTGGTGGCTTCAGCGGATGCTTGGTCGCTAGATGCGTGGAAGAAAAAACGAGATACTCATGTGGCAAGTACAGACAGTTGGCAATACGGCTGGCCAATAATACTGATCTGCGCCGTGACCGTTAGTAGCTATCTCCTTTCTGGTATCGCTAAAGTAGCGGGTGATTTGTCATGGGAGTGGGCTAATGGTAGTGCCATGCGCTCCCAAATTGCTGTAGATGCATTACGAAAATCTGTCTTGGGCGCAGAGACAGCGCCTCTGTTCGATATAATATATGAGCACACTTGGCTATTTTTAAGCATGGGTATCCTCACCTTTATCATAGAATTAGGTGCGCCTATAGCTCTTCTTAAACGTCCTTGGGGTAAGTATTGGGCAATACTTGCATTGGGTATGCACTGGGGTATATTCTTTATTATGGGTATTCGCTTTCGTTATCAAATGTCAGGACTCATGTTTCTATCTTTCTTTGAGCCTGAAAAATGGTTTGATCTTGCCAAGAAGAGACTGCCACAAGGACAGGAAATTAAAACTGGCTCAGAAAAATATCATGATCAAATTATTTTATTTGATGGAGTATGCAATCTATGTAATGCCTGGGTTAAGTTTGTTATAGACAAGGAGCGGACGGACGCCTATCAATTTGCATCACTTCAGTCCGAAAGTGCTAAGAGATTGCTAGACCAATACGAATATAAGAGTAACTTATCATCTATCGTGCTTATCGAAGATGGAGTGCTGTACGAAAGAAGTGGGGCAGCACTAAAAATCTTAGGAAATCTGAGATTTCCATGGTCTTTAATTCAGCTATTCGGGATAATACCACGTCCCGTGCGCGATGCTATCTATAATCTTATTGCTAAGTATCGGTATACTTGGTTTGGTAAGCAAAAAGAATGTGCATGGATGCCCGATAGCGGCACAGTTCGTTTTATAGACCAATAGAATCTGAAGCTTTAAATGCTTTAAGTAATATATGTATACATCAAAATGGAAATTAATATGGAGTTTTATTAGCGCTCAGCGCCTGCTTGTAAGCATGGCGTTATTAGCGGGCATTTTCTATAATTTATTTACCATAATGATCCCTATCAGTATTGGGAAATTTTATGAATTTGCTTTTGGGTTTTCTTCCCATAGGCTGAAGGCGTTTAGCTTCATTCCATATATGGATGCTGCCGACCATACTGCCTTTCTGCTGCTTTTTTTCTGCTTGGTAGGTCTTCGCTTTATTTTCGAATATGGAAATCGGTACGCCATAGCATTAGTCGGGGAGCAGTTTGCCAAGTCGTTTCGGGAGCGACTATTTGAGGCTCAGCTCCAAATAGCTATGCCCGTATATGATGAGAAAGGCATCGGAAAATACCTTTTACGCTTTAGCGGAGATTTAAAAAGCATCCAGAATTATATCAAAAATGGCGTCCTGCGCTTTGTACAAGATGTATTGCTTTTAGTCATTGTATTTGCCGTAATCGCTTATATGAATATGATGCTGGCAGTCATTATCGTCGGCTTTATAGGCTTAGCATCTTTACTACTATGGTGGATAAATAAATTGCTATATAAGCAATCTTTGGAGAGGCGTGACCGCAGATCAGGGATGCTCTCCTTTGTCAGCACTCGCTTGAGGGCCATAGCGAGTCTAAAGATATTTAACAAGTACACTCCTGAAAACAAACGGTATCGTAAACGATCAGAAAAGTTATATCGCATTGGAAAAAAATACGCTGGTACGGTCGCCCTCATGCAGGCCAGCATCCCAGCTATTACCTACGGGCTACTCGGCAGCATCATGGTGTATGTGCTTAAGTCGCCTGCCGACGAGAATAGGATTGGTGGGGGATCCCTATTAGTCGTCATATTGCTTATTCTGGGGATACTCCCCGTCTTAAGGCGCACACTGCGGGTGAGTATCACGTGGAAATTGGGCAGTATCTCACTGAAGAAATTGATCGCGATATTCGAATTACCAAAGGAAAATGAACTGCCATTTGAAAGTCTTGACATGGGTAACAGGACTATTTATTTCGAAGATGTACAATATAGCTATGCTGGCTCGACTAAGCCCGTATTTGAAAATATAAATATGGAAATACCACCGAAAACTACGACCCATATTTATGGACCTACAGGTTCTGGCAAGTCGACATTTGTCAAACTTCTTCTTAAGACCATAGCGCCACAAAAAGGAAACGTTCTGGTAGATGGAGTCATGTATAATAAACTCTCAGAGAAAACCATTCGGAAAAACATGGCGGTAGTATCCAATGATTATCCTTTGTACGGTAAGGATGTCTACGAGGCCATAGTGTACAGCAGAAATACCGAACGAAAAAAAAGAGCTGCTAAGCTATTGGCCCATCTACAACGTCATGAACAAATCAAAGATCATTTAAACTTGCACGATCGAATCGGAGATCTGGGATCTAATCTTAATTCTGGCCAACAGAAATTATTGCAATATTGTCGCGCCCTGCTTACCGACAAACCTATACTCATCGTTGAAGAGCCTATAGAATACCTGAGTCCCAAGACGGGTCGTCTCATCTTAGAGCTGCTCAGTGATTCACAACATAACAAAACGATTATAATACTGACCCAAGCCTCCGAGTTTAGCATAACTTTCGATAAAAAGTATAGTCTACAATCTAATCTAACGATAGCAACCTAAGAGAGTATTACGTTTGACAAAGTCTTCTCAGCTGGCTTGCTTTTTTAGCTCGTTTATTTATTTATTCTACGAGGTTCTATTGAAGAAGCTTGTGGTTGTCTGACATAGCAGGAACATGGATGGCAGTGTGATCCAAATTCGAGGGACTATACATTCATCTGACGATAGATCTTTTTCATCGTCAGCTCGTCTACTAATTTCACTAAACATTTTGTCCTCTAAATTCCTTTTCACATATCTCTTGGTCCTGAACCATTCTCATTATGAGCCTATTATCAAATCTGTTATCGTAGGCATATTTAAAAGTAGCCATTTTGTTAACTTTGGCCTGTCATTAAGGGTTTTCATCCTCCATTAGTCAGGTTAATATGAACATATAATAGCTAGTCGGCCTCTACAAATTCAGATCCAAATTGATCATTAAGGTCAGATACAAATTCAGACAATATATCCTCTTCATTAGCTTAATATAAACCTGCTTCATTCGTACCGTTCAATTCTCCTTCATATCCTTATACTAATTATATTGAGCCCATTAATAATGTAGTATTATAAAAAAACTTAGTCAACCAATTGATGCTTTTGAGACAAGTATATTTTAGGTAAATGAGTTTATAGTAATTTCACATAGGTATATAATTTTTCGAATACTACATCAATGCACGGCATTATCTGGGCTAAGAATGAATATAAGTTTGTTCATGGTCTAATAGTCTTCTTAAACTTGTATTGTTTTTCCCTCCATTTCTGATTTCTTGATGTTTTCGCCTCGGGACTTACTACATCTCGAACCAGAATTAGAGTGGGACTTGATCACTTATAAGTGATCAGAGATACCACTTAAAAACCAGTCTCTGATTGAACACAGTATCACTAAGCAAATTCTTCGTTGGCTTGGGAAATCAATTCACTATAGATAGAGCATAAGTTTGGCATGTTCAGTAGTACTAAATAAATTCAGAAGTAAGAGAATTGTTGGTCAAGCTGATATGACTTTAGCACTTTTAGGTCA
>ENA-ORXU01000973-ORXU01000973.1-marine-metagenome-genome-assembly--contig:-NODE-973-length-27028-cov-4.029572_pt1 | contig 27028 bp, 18 predicted proteins | sample MGYA00237869_ERZ511484 | MGnify/ENA metagenome assembly ERZ511484
AGTACATATTGGGCCCAGCGGATTATGGGGCATCAAATCGATATAGTTTGCTTCGGCCATTGCGGCTACCTTCATTGCTTCCGTAATACCCCCGACATTACAAACATCGATACGGGCATACTGGGTGAGGTTCTTTTCCAAGAAAGGTTGAAACTGCCATTTACTTGAAAACTCTTCGCCAATCGCAAACGGTACATCAATCATTTTACGTAGACTCTCGTAGGCTAAGGGACTTTCATCGCGAATAGGTTCTTCAATAAAATCAATAGTGCCCCGTGGCATTCGTTTAATAAAGGAATAGGTTTCGGCGGCTGTCAATCGGGTATGATAATCGATACCGATCGTTATTGCAGGGCCAACCTGCTTTCGAAGTTCAGTTACCCATTCGGCCAAAAGCGTAATAGAGGTTCTCGGATCAAAAAGGTTTTTATCTTTTTGTGATTCGAATTCTGCGGGAGCCAAGCGCAACATGGTCCATCCTTCTTTAACACAGGTGTTCGAATAATCGAGCAATTCTTCAAGAGTGGAAAACCGTACCGACGCAAAACAGGGTACGAAATCGCGTTGCTTCCCTCCTAGCAATTCGTAGACCGGAACGCCCAAAGCTTTTCCTTTGATGTCGTATAAAGCAATATCGATGGCGGAAATGGCAGCTGTCAAAACCCTTCCTCCCTCAAAATATTGACCTCGATACAATTCTTGCCAAATAGCCCCTATTTGTCTGGCATCTTTTCCTATTAAAAAGCCTTTGAAATGTTCGATGGCACCTACCACGGCCAATTCCCTTCCTGAAAGTCCTGAAGCGCCCCAACCATAAATGCCGGAATCGGTTTCGACTTTTACGACCAACTGGCTGCCTGAGCCTACGTTAATAGGATATGGTTTTATTGCTGTTATTTTCATCAATAAGCTTATTTTCGTCATTCCCGCGAAGGCGGGAATCTGTTTCACGTTTCAGGTTTCAATTGTAAGAGCAAGTTCAACCCTTCGGGTGCTCTCAGGGCAACAATTTTCAAATCCACAAATCACACTTTTGGCACAATACGCTCCACCTTCCCAACAATAAAAGTATAGGAGAAAAAACCTAAAAAAGCAATTGCCCCGATAAAGAATAAGGCAGGACTAAAATCCCCATCCTGTACTAAATACCCGATTGCAATGGGAATGATTATACCGGCCAATCCTCCAATAAAATTAAATGCTCCACCGATTAATCCTATATTATTTTTTGGTGCTATAAGTGAAATGAATATCCATGCGATACTTGCCAGCCCGTTTCCAAAAAATGCAATGGATAAGAATAATATGACCAAGTTTGTATCATCCGTGTAATTTGCTCCAATTATGGCAATGGATAACAACATACCGGTGATGATGGGTGCTTTTCGTGACACCTCAGGAGTATATCCCTTTTTTATCAGGTAGTCAGAGGTGAACCCTGCCAACAATACGCCTAAAAATGCGGCTAAATAAGGAATAGATGCATAGAACCCCGATTTGATAAAATCCAATCCTCTAAACTCCACCAAATAGGTCGGAAACCAAGTCAAAAAGAAAACGGTCGTTGCACCTAGACAGAACTGCCCTATATACAATCCCCAAAGTTTACGATATTTGAAAGCGTTTGCCAAATCTGTCCATTCAAAAGCCTTTGTTTCGGGCTTCTCTTTACTAGCTACCAATCCTCCGCCTTTTTTTATATGCTCTAATTCGGAATCGCTGATTTTTTTATGGTTCTGCGGGTCGCGATAAAAGATATACCAGATTGCCGCCCAAACGAGACCAATAATACCGGATACAATAAAAAGACCTCGCCAGCCCAGGGCATCTTGAATTAAAGTTAATACGGGCAGTAAGAAAGCCATTCCCAAAAATTGTCCTGAGGTATATGTCGCAATGGCGGACGCTCTTTCGTTTTCAGGAAACCATCGTGTCACTATTAAATTATTGGTAGGATATGAGGGTGCCTCAAAAACCCCAATACTTGCACGAAGTCCGATTAGTGCAGCAAACGAACTCACAATTCCTTGAAGTAAAGTGGCAATAGACCATAGGGCCATGATAATCGGATACAAAATTCGGGACTTTACCTTATCGGCGACGATTCCTCCTGGTATCTGCAGCAGCGAATACGTCCACCAGAAAGCAGAAAAGATATAACCCATTTGTATGGCATCGATACCCAACTCTTCTTTCAGCGCCGAAGCCGCGATAGACATATTCGTGCGGTCTAGGTAATTGATTACCACCGTTACAAATATCATTGCAAGAATGTTGTATCGCTTTTTTGAAGTTTGTTTATTGGTCATAGTGGTACTCCTAAATTTAGCTTACTGTTTTTTGTATTGAAACGCTTTATCGAAACCCACGTTTTTATATTCCTTGGTCTGCGGTAATACGAACTTGTACTCATGAATCTGGTCGATTTCTACTCTTAGACTTTTGGCCTCGAATTCCATGACATGGCCGGCAAAAGTTTCGTCATCGGAAACAAAATGTAGATGATAACCAGAAGCATTGATATCACCAATAAACTCAGGACAAAAGAAACTCACCATCGTACCCGAAAAGTTTTCGCGCTCAAAAATTGGGCGATTTGGAATAAGAACATCTAGGCCGTCTTTAAACGGCTTTTCTTGTTTGTGCAATCCGCCACACTTAATTTTTGTGAATTCACCGTGAATCTTGAAAGCATAGAACATGTTTTTTGTTTCCAGTTTTTCATTGATATGTTTTCTTAGGGTTTCGTAATCGGCGATCTCACCCAATTCAAAAGAATCGTCAGTATCAAAAAAGGTGGCATTGGCATAAACAACTTTGGTGTCATCGGTCGGGGTAATGACCGAACCATCTTCTTTGGCCTGATATAGCTTTCCATCCAACATAATCAATTCCCCGTCCAAAAGATTATATGACCCCAAGCCAATATCACCATTGGCTTTTACCTCTGCAGCGGTTATATCACCCTCGAATATCTTATTAACAAAAGCATGCCAAATGGAATAATGATAGAATATATCCGATTTTTCGACTACTTCGGTTTGCTTATTGGTTTCTTTAGACTCAATTTCGGGTTTTACTTCCTGTTTGCAGCCTAAAAGAGAGAATAAGGCAATTACACCTATCGTTACTGGTTTTATTTTCTTCGAAATCATAATTTCATGTTTTTTGCTAACTCCACATCTTGTTTGACATCGTTACCTATGGCTGGCCAATCTATCATTTTTGTTCGCGCCAACATTTGGGGCTTATAGTGCTTTTCTGAGACCTCGCCATACTTTGCCCAATGGATGACGGCTTCTTCAAGTAAGCCTACCGCATTTTCTTGGTGCTCCTTTTTTCTTGTTTTCGCAAAAAACGCTAGTTGCGTAGCAGCCTCTATTTTAGCGGCGTAATAGTTTCCTAAATGGTCCATGGCAATAATATCGTCATATAGAATTGTTGCTTCGGCAGAGATAGATCTGTTATCGGCTTTTAACTTTTCAATACCTGATATTGCGGCCGTAGCGAATTCTTTCAGATTATCGGACACTTGAATTGGAGAAACAGTATCACTTTTACCCTCATTTGAATCAGCATCGGTATGGGTCTTTGGATTGATGATTTTACTACCTTCCATCGTAGGATTATCCATAAAATCAAGCACCGTTTGAAAACCTTTTCGTTCGTTGTAGCAAGCTTCGATCGACCACATAAAATCCCAGTCTTTCCAATAAAAGCGATTGACTTGGGGAACGATTTTAGAGGCCACTTGCCAAGTATCGTGTAAAAGACTTCCGTTCATATCCGGAAAGTGATTTTCCAGTTTATTAATGAAAAAATCCTTGCCTAGGGTGTTGTCATACCCCAACCTACCCCACAACATAAAATTATACCAGTGTTTTTCAATTTCTAGTTGGCCTGCGACGGCGGCATCTTTCGCCACAAATTCACGGCCCCAAACATAACCATCGGAACCCATATGATAGGCCCCGGTATGTTCTTTTGGAAAATTGTTCAAAAACTCTCGAACATACTCAGCGTCGCCCCAACGATAGACAAAAATATCGTCGTTTCGAAGATTCCACCACGATTTGAGACCGTAGGGTTTCATATCTTCTATATGTTTATCGGCAAAGGGAATATCGGGCGAAGAATACAAACGAGCCTTTGCGTATTTGAAACTGACATCGAAACGGTCGGGATAATCTTTCCAATATTTCATGATCAATTCCATATTCGAGTTCCAGACGCGATGAACAAAATCAACTTTGCGATTTGGTTGTTCTTTTTTGGCATCTAGCACACCTTGACCATAGGTTTCCCAAAGCCATTTTTCACGATTATAGTCGCCAAAAGGTTTTGACATATGTTCACCGGCCGTAACGCCAATACCCTTTACATCTGGGTATGTCAATAAAAAAGTCTTTATGGCGCTACGATAATAGGCCTTTGTCTCAGGGTCATCAGCTTGATGGGAGACACCATGTTTACCTGGCGGTTCATCGTAAGGGTCTATATCGTAAGTGCGATAAAATGCAGGTACCGGTTTTGCCACACTGTTCGGACAAATATTCCACGTGATATAATAGATGTCAATACCTCTCTTTTTGGCATACCGCATTACCCTTTTCCAGAAATCGATTTTCTCGTCTATGGATATTTTCTTGACCGTTTTCAAGTTTTCCATCACATTGCTGGAAACCATCTGTGGCTAGGCCCATTCATTTTCTTTTCCTATTGGTTTTAAAGTTGTCACTTTGATGTCATCAAGAGCTACTTCCGGAAAATCATCCATTCTGATCATCGAGGGAAACGGATGGGGATTCCATAACGTTAAGGTATTGTAACGGTGTATGGCCATATTATCAAGAAAGGCTTCCCAAAAAGACCATTCCCACATCTCGGCGATGTTGTTTTGTGCGGCATCGCCCGTATCATCATAGCTGGGTGTACGAGCGTCTAGGGGAATATTGAATTTTATACCCCGTTTTTCCAGAAATGGTTTTCCTTCGGATTCGGCAACTTTTTGATGTAACTCGATTTGCTCGGCAACTTCCAATCCGCCATACAATTGCCCTTTATTATCGCCCCCATAGATACTAATTTCTTTTTCTGATACTTCTACACGGTATGCCTCTGAAACTAAATTTACAGCATCTAACTTAAATTTGATTTTTATATCCGGGAGTCCGTTCGTGGCAATCGCCTGATTAATTTTTTGTGAGGCGAATTCTAAATCGATTTCATCTTGACCATAGCCCAAGCCTGAAATTAGTGCGCCAAAAAGAAAAACAATTAGGTATTTCATAATTAGGTTCATTTTCTTTTACACTGCATTATGCATTTTTCCAAAGTGCTCTTACCTTGTCCAAATCTTTTCTCATGGTCTGGAAGATGGTTTTCGGCGGAATTGATATTTTACCGTCACCGTGCTCGGCCCCACCTAAATCATACTCATAATGCATCGATACCGGAACGTTGATTTTGTACTTTTTCAACAATTTAAAATAGGCATCAAAATCAACCATCCCCTCACCTATCGGTACATTCAGTAATTTCCATTTTCCGTCTACTATACTCCATTTGTAGTCTTTCAGTACGATGGAATTAATTCTGGGTTCGATCAATCGCAGGCCTGTTGGCCATGACATCCCGCCTTCTGCCGTTGCATGTCTGATATCGTATTGACATCCCATAAAGTCGGGGTCGGTGTCTTTTATCAATTCCCAGATTTCCCAGATTGACGCACCCACGTATGAGCCTGCATGATTTTGAAATGCCCCTTGAATGTTCAACTTACTATTTAAGAGCGCCAGACTTTCTACTTTTTGTTTTATCAGTTTCATATCTTGGGGAATGGACTTTGCCTCGTCGAACCGGTAATAGCTCATCCGGTAAAGTTTTATACCCATTTCAGAGGCTTTGCGCAATACTTTTTCGGTGTGCTTATCTTCTACCGAAGAAATGCCGCTTGTCATTAACAAGGGCTCCATGCCGACTTTTTTCAATGCTTCGATAGCCAATGGTAAATCTTCCTCCACATTTTCAGGAAGCACATGGCCTTTGGGCCGAACCGCCCAGTCTATACCATTAAAACCAATTTCGGCCGCGGCCTCCGCCGTCTCCTGATAATTCAAAAATTGCAAATGCTTTGAAAAAACACTGATGTGAAGTCCTTTTTCTTCATTCAAAACATTAGCGGCAGTTGAAATGGCCGGCATTCCTATAACTGCCGCAGTGCTGGCCAAAGCCGTTTTCTCTAAAAAATTTCTTCTTGACAATGCCGTAATTTTCGTTGAATTCATCTTTTGTTTTCTTGTTGACTTCATTAAAGTTGTATATACGCGAACAAATCCCTGATTTCTTGTTCTTTTAGCCCTTCTAATAGTCGCTCTGGCATGATAGAATTGCTTTGCGCCTCAATCTTTTCGATTTCTTCATCGGTTAAGGTAATTTCATCTCCACCTAAAGGTTTAATCGTAACTCTACCGGCACTTCGGTCGGTCACTATTCCCGTGACCACTTGACCATCTTTCTTCTGAATACGATAATTGACATAGCCTTCCCTAATATCGGCATTCGGATCGATTATATTCAGAATCATATAGGTAAGGTTACTTCTATCATACCCTGAAAGATCAGGACCTATTTCGGCGCCTTTACCGTTTAGCTGATGACAATTGCCGCACAATTGCCCATAAAGCTGTTCTCCATTTTGCGAATTGCCGCTGCCAGATACCAACGCGGACTGTATTCGTTTTACCGCTATATCTTTTTCTTCGGAGGAAACCATCTTTACATTAGGCCATATTTCATCCACTTTTTTATTGAGCGTATCATCTCCCAAAAGTTTGAATTGGCGAACGATATCTAAAGGCACTTCACTTTTCTTGACTGCCTTGATATCCGTTATTCTAGAGAGGAAAGCACTTGCCCAAGAAGGACGGCTAGCGAAAAGTCGAAAAGCAGCTTTTCTAAGGTCTAAATCGGCCCGTAACTTAAAAAGATAGGCATCGGCCATTTTAATGCCGATGGAATCACTTTCGTAGTGGCCCAAAGATTCTAGACAAGCTTTCCGAACAGCCACCGAATACTTGTGTTCTTGGGCAATCTGTAACATTACGGGAATAGATTTGGGCTGATCGATTTCTCCAAAAACTTTTATATACGCTAACAGTTCAAGTTTATCCGCATTTTCATCGGGTAATAACTTCAATGCGTTTTCTACCGCTATAGACTCGTTCCGTTGTAAGGCCAACGTCAGTTTACCGTTACCGAATTTCGACTGATAGTTTTGCATGATTTTCGCTAGACCAATCGGTATTTCAAAAGGATTTTGACCACGGATGCCTTCCTGTAGGCCCGTCAACAATATTTTGGCATGTTCATCGGTGGGTGCCAAAGTAAACAGCTCCGTACAGGCCGCATAATTTTCAGTATCCCCTTTGATGGCATAACGTTGTATCAAACGTTCTAGAACAACATCCTTGACTAAAGTTCTATTCCACAATTCGGTGTTCTTAAAAAGAGCTAATAAGGGCTTCCTTCCATTCTCCGCTTGCGCCTCTATGGCCCACCAAGTAAAAAGTTGATTTTCGGTATCGTCTTGATTTGCATTATTTTCCAATAACCCAGAAATTATTGGGATAGCAGCTTTAGGTGGAAGCCGTTTTGCGGTAGATGCCAATTGGCCCAAAACTTCAAGATGTGTTTCTGAAGCAGCCATGTCTTTTAGTTTCTGAGCAACGGAATTTGATGCTTTATGGGTATCGCCTATTAACCGTATGGCCCATAAACGAATATTCGGGTCTGAATTTGACATTGCGTCCAGCGCAATTTTATCAGTAAAACCATCACTGAGATGAATGGCCCATAATGCTTCTAGTTGGGTTTGACTGTCGGCACTGGACCTGAAAAGCTTTGTCAGTTCTGGTAAAACACCAGTATCTTTTCTGTCCCCGAACTGCCGCAAGGCTTCTTGTCGAAACCATTTATTCTTATTGCCAAGAAGTGCTACCAGCTCTGAATTGGTCATCTTACTGAGGTCAAAACTGGGATTTTCCTGCTCGTTTTTACTATGAATCCTATAAATTCTGCCCGTAGTCTTGCTCCAAGTATCCCTCGGGTCTACATGCGACATTCTACTATCGTTCCAATCGGCAATATAAACTGCACCGTCAGGGCCAGATTTGATATCTACCGGTCGAAACCAATGGTCGGAAGATTCCAAGATTTTTTCTTCATCGATACATAAAAAAGTAGAGCCCTTTTCTTCTACACGCGTTAATCTAACAAAATTGTGTAAGGGATTTAGAGCCAATATTTTTCCATGGTAATTCTCCGGTAGGTATTCTTCCTCGTATTTTATCCACGCATGTGTGAATCGAAAATTTTCCCCATCCAATTCCATGCCCGGAAGAAAACCAAAAGCATACGGATTTGTCAAAGCCCCATGTTTGCCCCAATTCTTACTATAGTAACCGCCTTGTTTATAAAAATATCCTCGAGCCGCCCCATTATCCCCTGAATAGACCCGTCCTTTTTTATCGAACTCGACATCGAATGTATTTCCACCACCTTCGGCGAACACTTCAAAAACTTTTGTCTCCGGATGATAGCGCCATATGCCCTGCCCACTAAAGTAAATGTTCTTCGAAACCGCTGAATTGATATTGGCCGTACACGTACTTCCCTGAGCACCATACAACCAACCGTCAGGACCCCACCGCAAATTGTTGGCAACTGCATGTGTGTCCTCCAAACCAAAACCTTCTAAATGTACCTCAGACTCCCCATCTGGTATACCATCACCATCAGAATCGGGATAAGCAACCAAATACGGTGGGGTGAGCACCCATATTTTCTCTCTTCCCAAGGCCACTCCCGTTGTAATATTCAAACCCTTTATAACATCGGTAGACTTGTCATAACTACCATCATTATTGGTGTCTTCAAAAACAGTGATCTTATCGGCACCTTTTAAACCTTCTGCGGGCGGTTTGGGCGTTTTATCGAAAATTGCGCGGTTATGCTTATCGAGATAAGTCACCTTCACCCCTTCGGGATATGGGTACTGATTATACTGCACGACCCATAACCGCCCGCGATGGTCAAAGCTAATATCTAAAGGTTGGTGAATTTGGGGTTCAGAAAGCACCAAGTCGATTTGTAGATCGTCCGCTATGTCAAATTTTTCTAAAGCAGCTTCAGCAGAAATATTCTTTGAACTATCGGACATAATACCAAGGCTATTAAAAGAATTCATATATTTTTTTACTGCTTGGTCTTCGGTAACCTCGTCTACCGAAAAGTTTCTCGCCGCTTTGCTTTCTTCTTTGATATCGTCTTTACATCCTACGAATAGAAATATGACAATCAAAAGAAAAGATAATTCCGCCCTCATTTTGTTTAAAATTGATTTTCTTGAGCAAATACACTTTAATTTTTGAAGCTTCTATTCAGGCTGATAAGATTGATTCGTCGTCATCAACCATTTATCTATTTCAAAGCCGTCTTCTCGCATTGAAAAAGAAACAATATGCTCACCGGGAGTCTCAACATCTAAATAAATGGCCTGCGGTACGCCACAATGTACTTCTTCGGTTCGTTGCGCCGCAGACCATGTCCATTGATGTTTGCCCTCACACCATTGCATTCTAGCACCGCTTTCGGGCCATTGGCCATCGATACCGACATGAAGACCGTTATCTTCAGAACCAGTTGAAAAGGCCCTGACCCAAACATAATATTTTCCAGGTGTCGCAAAGTTTACTTTATAAGAAACCATCCCTCCCGTACCTGGGTCTGGGAAAAAATTCCCTCCTTTAATCAACTTATCATCGTGCGTAACGCGGGTATCTGGAAGGGCTTCTATATAAAGGCCATTTCCGGCCCCGTCGGAATGATCGGTCAAAAAACTCTCTTTTACATGAATGTTGTCGTTCTTTGGACGGATGTACCAATGACGCTCGGTTCCGTTTTCCGAGTTGTATTGATACCCTTCGGCCTCTACTTCTACAATGCCATCTTTCTCATTAAAAGCGACAGCATTGCCAAGCTGTTCTTCCATGGAGAGTCCGGACGGATTCAAAATCAATTTATTCCACCTTCCCCTAGACCAAGCTGTCTCGTCATTTTCTGGAATCAAACCATTGGTTACTGCTTTTGATGCTATTTGAAGGACATCATCCGGTTCTAAATACTGCAATCCTAAGTTATGGTGCTGTAAATTATAGGTTGCCTCTGTTGGAGCATTTGTAAGCGAGTCGATAACAGTACCGTTCAATTTGACCACGTAAGATGACTCTCCGTCATTTTCGCCCATGGTTACCAATGACATATGATAAGCTTCTGATTTACCGTTAAAAATGGTATGCGCTACTGCATATTTATCTCGTAACTCTTTCTTGGCTGCATTAATGGCCAAGGCTCCATTTTTTTCATCTTTGTAATAGGTAGATTTTGCCTTGGCCGGATTGATTTCAAAATCCTTCAGGCCATCAAGAACAATTCCTCTTTCGCCATTCACAGAAATGGTTTGCTGAAACGGTTTCTTAGCCTTTAACAAAGCTACCCAGTCTTTCTCATTATCTGGCGGAAATCCGATAGCTACCTGTCCTCCACCTTCAACTGTCTTGACCGTGCCTTTTTGAAGTTCGCCACCTTTTCTCGGGTTATACCATTTAACGGCATATGAATTAGCAAAACCAGTTAGATCGAGCTGCGTGGCTTTAATTTCCAAAAGATAGATGGCATAAACATTTCCGTTTTCTGCAAAAACAAAATCCTCGGTATTGTCGGTCAGTCCGTTTGCGGCTTTCATTTTTGTGTAAGGCAAATGCTCCCTAAAAAACTGTAGTGCGTATCTTGTTTGATCCCAAAGTATGTCACGCGAACGCCAATCTTCACATTTCAAATCGTTATCAGCAAATTGATACCCGAAATACCACTCTACCCCTGCGCCGCCGGCCATAAGATTGCCCCATAGCACATCAGAACGCATTTCATCGTGTTCAGGGTCATCGGCATCAGGTTTTGCACCAGTAGAAGCCGGACCAATTTCATCTAGAGGAGTAACCCAAGTATGACCCACTTTTTGAGATTCATTGATCCAGCGTTGGGTTATCTCGTTTACGTCATGCGGATGGTGTATTTGTAACGAAGGCCCTGTTAGATATTTATAACCCAACATGGGTCTTAAAATTTCTTCTTGCGCGGGCTTACGTGAATGTGTGTGTAAGGCGATATGGTTTTTGTACGGGTCAGTCTGGTTTATATATTTTGAGGCATCTTTTCTATCTTGGTCGTTTTGACCTTTCGGCGACCAGGAAATAGGACCGTTTTCTTCACCAAGATTCCAAGTAATCCCTAAATGATGGGCAAATCTGGCAATCAATTCTCGGTAGTATAACTTTCGTTGTACTTTGGTTTCCCCAATATCCAACAACAGTTCATTTTCAGTTTCTTGGGTAAAGATGTGCAGCATAATTCCCAATTTATCCATATGCTCGAAAACGATTTCCCACTGAGCAAGTTTGCTACAATCGAATCGATACCGCTCGTTGATGTCATTCCACGGCCAGACATCGTTACCATCACCCTGTACGCTCATGGTCAAAAAATAGAGCGAATTCATTTCTTCTGAAGCCAAGTAATTTAAACCTCCAATAATATTTTTTCCCTTTCCGTTTTGCCAAGACGGGTCGCCTGTTTTCCAATCTTGGGCATGTGGTGCATATTTATGGGAAGCAGGGGTTTGGTCAAAATCATAGTAGCCCAAAAAACTTTCAGGACTTCCGGCACCACCTTTCAAAAAGAATTCTTTTGTCTCTGCGAATTGTAGATAACGCTCGCCAATGTATTGCAATCGTCCTTTTGCTCTGAAATCGACTCCTGACTTATCGGATTCTGCAACTGTGAAACTCCCTGTAGCACCATTAAAACCAACGGGTTCTCCGGCATCAGGATTATCATCGACCGAAATCGCATCGCCTTTTCTAAAGGAGACCTTATAAGTCCACTCCCCTATTTTATCGGGGGAAAAATTTACTTTCCAGATATTTCCGGCGTCTGAGCTAGTTTCGGCGGCGTTGCCATCAGCAGCAAAAAAACCGGGGACTACATATGATTTACCATTGTTGGAAAAGGTTACATTAAGGCGATAATCCAAAAACGGATTTTCCGCATCGTTCTCCGACATTTGATTGCTCTCGAAACTAATGGTGATTTTATGCCACTTTTTTAGTTCACCCTCAATTTTTTGAGCGCATAGTGACGAACCTAGCAAAAGGCACAATAGTAGTGTTATCGGTTTTTTCATTTTCTAATTTTTAGGTTCGAAAATTTACGGATATTTTAGGTTATGCCATACACAAGCGTATGCACCAAATGATTCAATCTCTATAATAAATCGATTGAAATTTTAATACCATTAAATAGTCCTAAAATTCTAGCCGTAAGTTAGAAAGGTTTTCTAGTAATGATAATCGATCAAGTTTTCGTCCGCAGGAACCCTAGACTAGACTTTATTTATCAAAAGCACCCAATCTTCGGTTCTTTCTTTCTTACTCGGAGGTAAGCCTAAAGCTTGTTTTCCTGGGCCTGATATTGTCTTCACCTTACCTTTTTGGAGTTCACCACCTTTTCTTGGGTTATACCAAGATATTTCATATTCGTTACTGGAGTCTCCCATATCTATACTAGATTCTCCGCCATTTTTAAGGTATACCACATAAACTTCCTCGGGTTTCGCCAAAACATAGTCTCCTTCGGAAGATATCAAAGAATCGTCGGACTCCATTTCCCAGACCGGGATTTTGTTATCGTTAAAGAAGTCCAAACATATTTTACCCTGATCCCAAAAGAGATTGCGCGAACGAAAATCTTGACAGGTCAGATCAGAATGGGGGTGCTTATAACCAAAATACCATTCCGTACCCCAAGACCCGGCCATCATGGCGCCCCAAAGTCCATTTTTTCGAGCGTTATCATGCTCTGGGTCTTCTTCGTCAGTAATCAGGGAATGCTGGGCGTCCCCTGGCTCATCAACGGCTACGGCCCAAACTTTTCCGGCATTCTCGGCTTCTTTCAAAACCCTCAAAGTCTGGGCGTGAACCCTACTAAAATCTTCTTTGTTGGTCTGTAAAGATGCTCCTGTAAATTTGGTGTTCGGCCCATAGATACCATCATACCAATTGCCATTATGAATAACGATATGATGCTTGTAAGGGTCTATTTCAGAAATATATTCTGCCAAGCGAATACGCTCTGGCGCATCTAGGGGAAATGTTCTTGGTGACTCCGTCCAGTCTCCGGTTTCCTCTGCCAGATTCCAATTCAATGCAAGGTGATGCCCAAATCGTGCGATAAGTTCGCGGTAATACAATTTTGTATAGAGCCCCGTTCCGCCATTATCCAATAATCCCTGATTTTCAAACTCAAGTGTTTTAAAGTGCAAGAACATACCCAATTTATCGGCGTGCTCAAAAAGAGCTTCCCATTGGTCTAATTTTGAAACATCAAAACGATCCCAAGTATCGTAATCGATATATGGAAAAACATTTTGGTCGTCCCCGGCGATATTCATGGTCAGAAATGAAAAAGCGTTCATGCCCTTGGAAGCCAAATAATTGATAGCTCCAATTATTTCCTTTCCTTTACCGTTCTTCCACGTGGGGTCAACTTCATTCCAATCTCGGCGATGTGCTTCCCAGGTTTTTACCAAATCATCTTTGTGACCGTCATTTTGAAATGTTCCATCGAATTGGTCGTAAGCCAAAAAGTTTTCAGGAGCATCGGAACCGCATTTCAAAAAGTATTCGCCATTCTGAAACTTTAAATAGCGCTCACCCACGTATTGTAGCATGCCCTTACCACGTAAATCCCTTCCGGTTTTATCCGTATCGCCGATGGTCAGCGTTCCAGTTTTACCGTCCATAAATTCGGCACTCTTTATCTTTTCGGAAGTACGGACAGCGGCCCATTTGCCTTTTTTAAATTCGACTGTGTAGGCCCATTCTCCTGTTTCTGGAGGTGTAAAATGGACTTTCCAGATATTACCGGCCTCGGTACCCGAATTACCCGCATCGCCATCAGCCGCATAGTATCCTGGAATTCTGTATTTATCCTCAGATCCTGAGCGGATGAACGTAACATTCAAGCTATAGTTTAAAAATGGGTTTTCTTCAGCCTTTTCAGACGTTTCTGGGCCTTCGAACACTAAGGTAACTTTATGCCATTTTTTTAGTTCGCCTTCAACTTTTTGGGCATCACAAGTATTTTGTCCAAAGAAAAACAGCATTACTGAAACGGATAGGAATGATTTCAATTTCATTTACTTAAATTTTAGGAAAATATATTAGATTTCAACTAGTTCAACATAGGTATAATATACGCCATATTCTTCACCATCTTCAATGAAATGTGTACGTAACATTGATTTTCCGGGTTCCAATGCTATTTCGAAAATAACTTTTTTATCCTCAGGAAAAATTTCCTTTTCAAGGGTTTTGCCGAACACGGTCACCCTCGCTCTGTCAGGATAAACTTTTTCATAGGTATAGATTCCGCCTTTTGGATTGACATCCGGCACGCCATGGATAGTTACATTACATTCTTCGGGCCAACGCATCAAACTAAATCGGTAGGTACCTTTTTCGACGATTTCAATTGGTTGTGAAGCATTTGTATTCTTTATACCTGCAGCAATTTCTTCCTGCTTCCATATGGGGCCATCGTCTCCAATAGCGTGTTGAATAGTTAATTTGGTTTTTTGTTGGTAATCGGTGCCAATTTGAAAATGTGCAAATTCCTGATATTCCTTTCTAGTGGCGGACTGTTTCGTAAATGTTTCGTTCTCCTTGAGCAAGTCAGTAACTACTTCAGGATAATCTTGCGCAAGGTTATTCAGTTGTTTTCTATCTTTTACAATGTCATATAGTTTGTCACCATCTAAAAGTCTCCAATCTCCTTTTAACAAAGCAGTGTTATTAATGGGTTCCGGAGGAAGAAAATCTTGCCGATGGTGAACGAAAACCGTTCTATCTTCAGGTTCACTTCTGCCTAAAAGACGACTAGAGAAATCGATGCCATCACCTTTAAAGTCTTCGGGCAGTTCTAAATTGCACAGACCAGCAAGTGTCGTTAAGATATCTACATGGGCGGTTAAGTCATTCAAATCTTTACCGCCTTGTATCTTGGCCTTCGGCCATCTTATGAAAAAAGGAACGCGATGGCCACCTTCTAGTTTCTCGCCTTTCTTACCTCTAAACCCTTTGTTCCAACCTAATTTATAATCTTTACTTACTCCTGACGCGCTTCCGTTATCGGTACAGAACACGACAATGGTATTTTCAGCTAGGCGGAGTTCGCTCAATGCCGCTTCCAACCTGCCGAAATTCTCATCTATATTTGCCAACATACCGTAGAACTTGGCCTCTGGTATTTTCGTTCCTTCCAAACTCTTGTAAGGTTTCACATATTTATCATCAACATACAATGGCGTGTGTGGGGCGTTAGTGGGAATGTAAACAAAGAAAGGTTCCTCTTTTTTCGCTTTGATAAATTTAATCGCCTCATCGAGCCATACATCGGTGCAGTAGCCCTCAAATTCTTGGGGTTCATTGTTGACCAAATAGGTGTCGTCAAAGTAATTGTTTCCCCAATAATCGGAGAGCTCCCCTACTCCACCGGAAGCATGGTGAACCGCAAATTCAAATCCACGGTCCGTAGGCCTAGAAGGATAATTATCGCCTAAATGCCATTTGCCGAATATACCCGTGGCGTAACCGTTATCCCTAAAAACTTCCGGCATCGTAACCATATCAGGATGTAGAAGATCCCTGCCCTTGTAAGTTGCCCAAACTCCATTATTAATAGGATATAGACCGGTCATTAAAGCGGCTCGGGTGGGTGTACACATAGGGCTCACATGAAAATCGATAAGTCGAACGGATTCTTTGTAGAATTGATCGATATTGGGCGTCTTTAACCAAGGGTTTCCATGCGCTCCCAAATCACCGATGCCTTGATCATCGGTCATCACCAAAATCACGTTAGGACGTTTATTTTCTATAGTATCCCCTACTTGTTCTTTCTTTACATCCCCGCAAGCAGAAATGGATAAAAACATAGGGGAGAATATTAAAAAAATGAAAGCCCGAACCATTAAGATTTTATTTAAAACGCCTGACCGTTGCCATAGGCAATAATTATAATACCTATAATCATGCAGGCAAGGCCTGTATATAGAAAATTACGCGCCTTTGGTGATGCTTTTACCCATTCGGAAGTTACGATACCACTAATAATTGCCGTTGCAACCGATGCGGTATTAAAGATGGCGTAACCAACCGTATTTCCGGAAGCCCCAAGTTTATACGCGGCATATGCGAACAAGGCAGAGGCTGCATAGTGGAATACCGCCATTACCAAAATCAACATAAAATTTTTACTGAAAGAAGCCGTTTTGAAATCGCCCCACGCCTTTTTCTTATTCAATTGCCATAGAAAATAGGCGGTCATAACGATACCACCACTAATGAAAATAGGAAACATTATCGCCACGGCCGTAATCCAATCGGCATTGCCTTGTCCGATGCTTGCTTCGTGAAGATATGGGCGCCCCACAGCATTGGCGTAACTGAAACCTGTAGCCAAAAGACCGCCTACAACGGCTATTAAGATTCCGGTGGTCATAGAACCCTTGTCAGAAACGGTATTTTGTGCTGCATTTAATTTTCCCTCGTCCTTTTCTCGGGTCAGACCTGCTTTTCCGTTGAGAATGACCCCTAGCAATACGACCAAAATTCCTATGAGCACGAAAGTAAGTACATTTGTCGGAGGAAGGCCATCAACTATAAAAGGTAATAAGGAGCCGACCAAAATAATGGTTCCGATAAATATGGAAAAACCTAGGGAGAGGCCGATATGGTTGATTGCCTTGCTCCACATCATAACCCCAATTCCCCATAGAAAACTGGCTAGCCCCATCTTGACCCAAATATCCGTAGGCATATTCCCGAAAATTTCTCCAAAGCCCTCTATGAGCAATAAAGATGCTATTATCGGTACCACGAACATGGTCAATAAAAAGAAGAGACTCCACGTATTCTCATACTTGAAACCTTTTGTGAACTTTTCTGGAAGGGCATAAAGGCCCAACATCAATCCGGCGAAAATTGCCCATAGAATACCTTCGGTCATAACTTTTGATTTTTTAGCTGGTTGTTATATAAAATACAAGCGCAAACAACAAATACAAATTCAAAAAAAATCTAAAAGCCTATTAGCCTTTTCTCTTTATTCTTGTATCTATTTTCTATTATTTACCACCCGAACTTAAAAATAGTCGTACTCCTATACGTTTCTCCTTTTTTAAGGATGCTTTTGGGGGAGTCGGAAATATTAGGTCCGTTGGGATAGCGGTGCGTTTCGCAGCAAAACCCTCTGAACTTTCCATATTGTTGTCCCGATTCACGTTTTAGGTCATCGGAGGTATATTTACCGGTGTAAAAAAGCATTCCAGGTTCGGTGGTTGAAATTTCCAAACTTCTTCCGCTATTTGGTTCTTTTACTTCGGCAACTTTTTCCAAATCAAATCCCTTTTCCTCAAACAAATAAAAATGTTCGAAACCATCGCCCAAAGCTTGGTGCACGTCTTTAATTACTTTTCCATTTCTTAAATCGTCAGCTTTAGCGACCACAGAAACATTCTCGCCGGTTGCTGCACCTGTCTCATCCCAAACCTGTTTTTTGTCCGAATGAATTTGCACTATGTGCCCTTCTACATTTTCGGCAAAGCCGGAAAGATTAAAATAGGTATGGTTGGTTATTGTAAATGGTGTATCGGCATCCGTTTTTGCCAAATAGTCAATTTTCAGTTCATTTTCATTGGTCAATGTAAAAGTGACGGTTACATTTATGTTGCCCGGAAAACCTTCTTCCATATCGAAACTTTGCAACTGCATTTCTAGTTTAGCGGCTTCCCCGGAAATTGGTTTAACCGACCATATTTTTTTATCAAAACCGACCTTACCGCCATGTAGATTGTTGTCACCGACGATTTTGGCCAATTGATATTCTTTACCGTTCGAGGTAAATTTCGAATCTTTTATTTGCGAACAGTAACGGCCCACCGTACCCCCGAAATAAGGTGCATTTTCTAGATAGTCTTCGGTGAAATAGCTTTCGAACGTATCGAACCCGCAAACGATCTCTTGGGGATTTCCATTTTTTCGGGGTAGGATAATAGAAGTTATCGTCGCGCCATAGTTGGAAATCTTTACCTGCATACCATTGTCATTTTGCAAAGTGTACAATTGTACCTTTTTGCCTTCGAGTTCACCGAAATGGGATGCTGTTGTTTTCATTTTGTCTTTTATACTTTTTTAAGCTCCCCTCTTAAGAAAAAGAGGGGAATGAATCCGCTTGCGGAAGAAAGGGGAGTTTGACCCGCAAACTTGCTAGCGTAATCCGGACTTCTTTGCTAATGAGCGGCAGTACTTGAGCAAGTTTGCGGGTCAAACCCTCCGTCTTCGCTAAAGCGAATCCACCTCCCTTCATCTGAAGGGAGGAGCCCACCACACATTAAATTATTTCGAACTCTTTCAATTTCTCCCAGTCAAATTCTACACCGGTTCCCGGTGTATCGGGCGCTACAGCCCTATAATTTTGAACCACTAAAGGCCGTTTTGTATATTGATCAATAGGGAAACTGTGTACTTCGAGCCAGCCGGAATTCGGTTGTGCAGAAACCAAACTGACATGTAATTCTTGCATGCCGTGAGAGCAAGCGGGAATGTTGTGTTCATTGGCCAACCGGGCCGCTTTTAGCCATCCCGTAATTCCTCCACAATTGGAAGCGTCTGGCTGTATAAAGGATAATTTGGCCTGATCCATGGCATATTCAAACTCATGGATGGTATGAAGGTTCTCCCCCATTGCTAATGGAAACCCCGTGGAATCTGCTATTTCGGCAAAACCTTTATAGTTATCAGGAATAATCGGCTCTTCAAACCACGTAATATCAAATTCTCGAAACTGTTCAATAGCTTCTATTGCTTTTTCAACCGTCATTGAATAATTGGCATCGACCATAAAAGTGATATCGGGACCAATGTATTCACGAACTGCCTTAATTCGTTCAATATCTTCATCTAAATTCTCACGGCCTATTTTTATTTTTACAGCATTGAATCCCGCCGCCAAATAGCCCTCCATATTATTCAATAATTTTGGAATAGGGAACATCAAATCGATTCCCCCGCAATATGCCTTGCAAGTATTCCCTACTCCGCCCGCCATTTTCCAAAGCGGTTGTTCGGATTTTTTGCATTTAATATCCCATAGGGCAATATCTATTGTTGAAACAGCGAACGAAACGATTCCACCCCTTCCAACATAATGCATGTGCCATTCCATAAAATCATAAAGTGCATCAATATCGGATGCGTCTTTACCGATAAGGGCGGTTGCGATATCGTAATCCACCATTGCCTTTATGGCCTTACCGCCTTTACCGCCTGTATAGGTATAACCCGTTCCCTGAGTACCATCATCCAAGGTAATGGTCGTAGTGACCAACTCGAAATGCGTATGGTCACCGTGTTTCGCATCGTTCATTACCTCGGGTAATGGCACTCTGAACAAGGTACAGTTAATGGTTTTTATTAGTGTGCCCATTTACGCTTTGTGTCTGACGTAAAAAGTCTTTTTTTCAAGGTACTGTTCAAAACCGTACTTGCCATCCTCTCCACCACTTCCGGATAATTTATAGCCGTTATGAAAACCTTGATGCTGTTCGCCATGGCCCCGGTTCACGTAAATTTCACCGTATTCCAGCTCATCATTACATTTCATAATAGTACTCATGTCATTGGTGAAAATCATCGCAGCCAATCCATATTCACAATCATTGGCGTAACCAACAACTTCATCAAAAGTCTTGAACTTCAAAACCGGTAAAATAGGCCCGAAGGATTCTTCGTGGACGATGGTCATATTTTGGGTAACATCGGTAAGTACCGTGGGTTCGAACCAGTAGCCTTTTTCAAATTGACCACCGTTAGGACGTTTACCGCCCGTTGCCAAAGTCGCCCCTTCCTTTAGACTGACTTCTACCAAATGTTCCATATGTTTTAGTTCGGATGCGTTGACCTTTGGCCCCATATCGCTATCATCGGACATTGGGTCACCAACTTTTAAAGCTTTTGTCTTCGCAATAAATTTTTCCATAAAATTAGTGTAGATACCTTCATGCACATACATACGTTCGTTACAAGTACATACTTGGCCGCAATTATCAAAACGAGAATGCAATGCGGCATCGACCGCAGCGTCAATATCGGCATCTTCGAATACGATAAAAGGTGCTTTACCCCCCAATTCCAGTTGCACATGAGTGAGGTTCTGCGCGGCATTACGTGCGATTTGTTGCCCGACGGGAGTTGAGCCCGTCATCGTTACCATTTTCGTAATCGGATTTTCAACAAGTGCATTGCCCATTGCGCGGCCGGGACCAGTTAGAATATTAAGGACTCCGTCTGGGAGACCGGCTTTTTTAGCCAAATTTCCCAACTCTAGGGTTGCCAAAGGTGTTTCAGAAGTCGGTTTAATAACCACTGTGTTTCCTGCAACCAAAGCAGGACCCAATTTACGTCCTGCAAGAGCCAGCGGAAAATTCCAAGCCGTAATTGCCACAACAACACCCCTCGGAATCTTTTGAATCCAGATTTGTTCGTTCGGATTATCGGAAGGGATGATGTCACCCTCAATACGTCGGGCGCCCTCACAGGCATATTCAATAAAAGAGGCGGTAACGGCAACCTCCATTCTGGCAACTTTCAAAAGCTTACCTTGTTCTTTCACCAATAGTTTCGCCAAATAATCGGCATTGGCCTTGATTTCATCCGCCAACCTGTATAGTATTTCTGCACGTTCACGTGCTGGTAGCTTTTTCCATGATTTTTGTGCGAGCTGCGCTGCTTCCAACGCCATCTGGGCTTCCTCGACGGTGCCATTTTGTACTCTAGCTACAATTTCTTCTGTTGACGGATTGATTACGTCGATGGTTTCCCCTGAGGTAGAGGTTATCCATTTTCCGTCTATAAATAATTGGTATTCTTTGATTTCGGCCATAATAATTACTCAATAATATTGATTCAAATTTGTGTAGTATTAGTGTTTTTCGACGTACTAAGGGCTTAGACTGTGCTTCAACTGCGCTCAGCGTGATACGCCCAACCTAACATCATCTACCCATCCAGCCGCCATCGACAAGCATGGTTCCTCCATTCATATAACCCGATGCTTCGGAACATAAGAAGACAATCGGCCCTTTAAAATCTTCGGGCTGACCCCATCGACCTGCTGGTATACGGGCCAAAATAGATTCGGAACGCTCGGGATTGTTGCGTAAAGCCTCTGTATTATCGGTACTGATATAGCCCGGTGCGATGGCATTGACATTTACGCCCTTGCCTGCCCATTCATTGGCGAATGCCATGGTCATTTGTCCGATAGCTCCTTTACTAGCAGCATATCCGGGAACGGTAATTCCTCCCTGAAAGGTTAATAATGAGGCCGTAAATACAATTTTACCGGCACCTCTGTTCACCATTTCCTTCCCGATTTCGCGTGTTAAGACGAATTGGGCGGTCTGATTGATTTCAATGACCTTGTCCCAATATTCATCGGAATGTTCCACGGCAGGTGCGCGCAGAATAGTTCCCGCATTGTTGACAAGAATATCGATTTTTGGAAAATCGTCCTTAACTTGATTTACAAATTCGTACAGCGATTCGCGGTTTCCGAAATTGCAGGTGTAGGCCTTAAATTTTCTACCGAGACCTTCAACTTCTTGTTCGACCATGCTCCCGTGTTTTTCTAAAGTGGCGCTAACCCCGATTATATCGGCACCCGCTTCGGCCAAACCTAAAGCCATAGCTTTTCCTATTCCTCTTTTACAGCCTGTTACCAATGCTGTTTTGCCTTTGAGGCTGAATTGATTCAATATGCTCATAAATTATCGTTTTTATTGTCATTTCCTCGAAGGAGGAAATCTATTTATTTTTATTTGGCGTTCCTTATATAAGTCTCAAATCGTTTGATATAATCCCAACCGTTCTTATGATCAAAACATAAGCCCCATTCTAAGGAGCCTAAAGGTGATTTTTCGGTGTCTAGAGATCTTACCAAGCCAGCTGCATGAGGTGGTTTCGTTCGCCCGCCAATGTGTGATTTAATCTCAAAATTAATTCCGTCGGGAGACCATTGTATCGTATTGTTTTCAGGCCCATCGGAAGTTAACATCCCCGCAATACCTCCGTTGTAAGGCCAGACACATATCTCGTGACCGCTATTTGAAATCGGGTTGAAAGGAGATTTTTTATAAGGCCCCTCAATTTTATTGGCAATCGCCACGCCCCATTTTATTTCTCTTCCGCCCAAAAAGTGTTCTTCTCCCATGCGTTCGCCTTTGTAGTACAAGTAGAATTTATTCTTATAAACTAGCAAACATGGATCATGAACTTTTTGACTATCAAAATCTCCTTTTTCGGTAACCATGAACCGATTGTCTTCGTCTCCTTTCCAAGCACCGGTATCGGATGGTGACAGAATAGGCTTATCCAATTTTTTCCATGGCCCTTCGGGTGAATCTGCTATGGCCATACCAACTTGATTCTTTACCCTGTTGGCATAGGGTGCCTTTACCGTTTGGTATACCAGGTAGTACTTATCCTTATAGGCCAACACTTCAGGAGTAAAAACGGCTCTGTCATCATATGAACCCGGTTCTCCTCTCCCTACCGCCAAACCAACATCTTTCCAAGTAATTCCATCTTTTGATTTCGCACACCAAACTTCCGATAAATCCCATGGAAATACTTTTTTTGTTGGGTCTCCCGTATGGAAGCCGAAAGATTTACCAAAACTTTTAGTGTAATACGTATAGTAGATATCATTAACCAATATTACGGCGCTGGGATCTCTTTTTATAGTTCCTTCTTCATAGCCCAGATCACCTTTTAAATCGGACTGCCGAAAGCTAGTCCACCATTCGACACCAGCATCGTAGCCCATGGCAATCGCTCGTTTTGAGGCCGAACTGAGGCTATCCTTATTACTGATTCCCAGTTTTTTGATAATCTCCTCGGAAGCTTTAGTATTTGTACTGGATTTTTCATTCTTTTCTATAGAACGACAACCATTATTAAGATGGATGATTATCAACAAAAGAATAATGGCTCGCATTATTTTTAGCATACTCCTTTTAGCTCGCATTTAGATTTCTAAAATTAAGAACGGATTTATTCTAATGAAAGATCCTCCGCCTCTCTCTATCTCGCCCAAAGCTCATTAATTTGTAGCCTTCAAAGGGTTATGTCCCATTAAAAGACATTATTGAAAACTTAAAAAAAATTGCCTCTAAAGACCTCACCCGGAATCGCTTTGGCGATTCCGACCTCTCCCAAGGAGAGGTATAAAGCTAATAAAATGAGGAACCTTATAGTTTTTCCATATAGATTCCGCAACAGTTTCCCTCCTTTGGAGGGATTAAGGGAGGTCTTTTCGACGAAATTCCTCCTGTTGGGACATAATCCTCAAAGGGAGAAACCCTAGTTTCAAACTCAAGCCTAATTCTTTTTTTAGACTTGCATTTGACACTTGTACTTGAACTTACTGTTGACAATCCATCAAAACTTTCATACCATCGGGATTGTTGTCTATGCCTTCAAATACCTTCTGAATATTGCTTAATGGTTGTACGTCGGTTATCATTTGTTCAAATGAAAGCTCGTTGGCCGTCACAAGTGCAATTGCTTTTTCGTAGTCCTCCTTTTCGTAAACTCGGGCTCCGATCAATTTCAACTCTTTCCAAAAGAATTTAAAAAGGTCTATTTCTTTCTTCTGCCCGTGAATCGCAACCATCAAGATTCTGCCTCTTATTCCGGCTACTTCGGTCATAATGTCCAGTGCTGGCTGTACACCCGCCACTTCAAATACGACATCGGCCCTTCGGCCCTCAGTTTGTTCTTTTACATATTCTACTAAATCGATTTTTGTGGGATTCACTGCATTTAATCCCAATTCTTTCGCCTTTGCGATTCTTTTTTCATTTACTTCGGATACAATGACATTCGCCCCAGTTTCTTTAGCGACCATGGCAACCAAAAGTCCAATAGGCCCTCCACCTAACACAACGGCGGTCTCGTCGGCTTTTAATTCACTTAATCGCACATCGTGCACGGCTACGGATAACGGCTCGATAAGTGCCGCCAATTTAAGATCGGTTTCCGCATTTAGCTTATGAAGTGTAAAAGCAGGAACGTTCCAAAATTGTTGCATCGAACCCGGGCTATCGATGCCGATAAATTTCAAGTTCTCACAGATATGGTTAAATCCCTTATCAGAAGGTTTTACTCCGCGATCGTCTAATGGGCGAACCACTACTTTCTCACCGACGTCAAAACCGGAGACGGAATCGCCAACTGCGTCAATGGTGCCAGACATTTCGTGACCAATTGTGACCGGAATACTTACCCTTTTATCCATCATACCGTGGTAGATATGCACATCGGTACCGCAAATCCCGGAGTAAGCAACCTTAATTCTAACTTCACCTTTGGCCGGGCTTTCGATTTTTTTTTCTATAACCGTAAAGGTTTTATCACCTTCGTAAATCGTTGCTTTCATCTAAAAAAATAAAAATTTATTATTTGGTTTCTCCTTTTGCGACGTGGGTCGTTTTACGTTCCGAAGAGAAACGCATAATACTTTGGTAGTCACCATTATTGTATACATGCGTCAAGCCCCAACGAAGAATTTCAGTTGGTTCTTTTTCGTTATCGGCCGTTCGGTTCAAACCGATAGCATGGGCATTTACACCAGGTATTACGGACATGATTTCAAAATTGATTCCGTCAGGTGCCCATTGAATCGTATTTTTTTCCGGGCCGTCGGTAGTTATTAAAGCGGCAATTCCATCATTATAAGGCCAAACGCAAATTTCGTGTCCACTATTACTAATCGGATTGTATGGAGATTTCACATACGGCCCTTCTGGATTATCAGCGATTGCAACGCCATGACGGATTTGCCTTCCGCCAAAGGTTATCTCCTCACCCATTTGCTCTCCCTTATAATACAAGTAGAATTTGCCTTTATAAGGTAGTATGCACGGGTCGTGAACTTTATGGCTGTCAAAATCACCTTTCTTTTCAACCATAAAACGATTCTGCTCCTCACCTTTCCATACACCATTATCGGCAGGAACCAAAATTGGTTCTTCGCTTTTCGTCCAAGGTCCATCGGGAGATTCGGACCACGCTAAACCGACTGTGTTTTTGACACGAACGTTATACGGTGATTTTACAGCTTGATAGCAGAGATAGTATTTATCTTCCCATTTCATAATCTCTACCGTAAAAACGGAACGATCATCATAAGCTCCTTTTTCTCCTCTGGCTACGGCAAGACCTTCTTCCTTCCACGTCCATCCATCCTCAGAAGTCGCATACCAGATATCACATCTATCCCAAGGAAAAACTTTCTCGGTCTCAATATCTCCTCCGAAACCTTGCGTGGGGCCTGTACTTCTTGTATACCATACATAATACTTGCCATTTTCCTTTATCATGGCGCTAGGATCTCTTCTCACTATGCCCTCTTCATAAGCGAAATCACCTTTCAAAGGTTCTAATTGACCAAATTGAATAAACCATTCATTGCCTAAATCCATAGGCCATAGTAATGCTCTTTTCGATGCCGCACTTAGGTATTCAGGGTTTGTAATACCCAAATGGTCGATTTGTTCTTCTGTAATATCTGTGGTTTTCGCTTCAGTACTTATCTCATTCTTTTCAGAATCCGAGGATGAAACACAAGATAGTAGAAGAAACATAAGGGATAGATTGAAAATTAAATTCAGGTTTTTCATAACACGAGTTATAACTCTATTGGTTGTAAATATATATTTTTCCCATGGGCTATAAAACTTGATGGAGACTTTCCAAAAAGTTTTCTAAAGCATTTACTAAAATAATTAGGATCCGCAAACCCGACTTGATATGCTACTTCTGCAATTCTTAACTGACCTTTTTCCAATAAATGCAATGCGCGCTCTAGCCTTATATTTCTCATAAAAGATTGAGGCGCTTGACCGGTCAAGTTTTTCAGCTTACGAAACAAGGTAGATCTGCTTACATTCATATCGCATGACAAATCATCTACCCAATAGGTATCGTTCGACATATTATCTTCCATCAAACTGAAAATTTTGTCTAAAAAGTCGTTTTCCAATGTTTTTGAGATATTTCTTTCCGGCGCAAAACCCGGCTTAAAATCGTCAGAAACTTGAATAATGTCAGCGGACCGAATCAATCTTTGGATATCTTCTCTTGACAGCTTTATTTTTATTCTTTTCGGAAAAGAATCCGATGATGGTAGGACATTTTTTTCTCTAATCGCACCAATTAAGGAATAGAACGACTCTGGTAAAACTTTGGATTCTTCAGGAATACCACAATGAAGATTAATTAGGTCTTCACCATGGTCAATATAGTTTACTTCTAATTGAAGCTCGTCCAACGTAGATCGTAACCCACGATTATTTGCTAATACCGTGGTATCTGTACGCCCAAAATCATATTTTACTATTTGTTTCATATATGAACTAAGTTCCCTATATGAAACAAATATAAAAAAAATCGTTTCCGATTCCGAATTAGGCAATTTTATTTATTTTATTTTATGAATGAGTAAAAATCTCCCATCGGAAATAGAGCTATTCGCATAAAAAAAAGCTTTTCCTCTCAATAACTTCTGTTCATGGGGTGCCTATTTTTAAGGTGTTCGGGAAAGCATGGTCGTTAAGTAGACACGTATGTGAATAGAGAAAAAGAAATAATTAGTATAACACATTTTAAATCAAAAAAGTTTAAATTTCTTCGGGCCCAATCAGTTTATGATGATGAACTCATTTAGACTTATTCTTTTACCTACGAATATCACATTTTGAGGCCATATTTCCTCATTTTTGAAAACCGTA
>ENA-ORXU01000978-ORXU01000978.1-marine-metagenome-genome-assembly--contig:-NODE-978-length-26865-cov-3.566000_pt1 | contig 26865 bp, 28 predicted proteins | sample MGYA00237869_ERZ511484 | MGnify/ENA metagenome assembly ERZ511484
TGTCACCCACATATTGACGCTGCCACGGCGGCCGATCTTCATCATATCGCCAAGCGTGTTCACGCTCGTCGGTTCGCCCACCAGACAGTAATCGGGAATGCTGCCGCGCGCTTTTATATGGTCGATCAATTTGCGGGTGCCATAAACCGCGGGGCCTTCCTCATCGCCGGTGATGATCAGGCTGATCGTGCCTGCTTCTGCCGGAATATCATGGCAGGCGGCCACAAAACTCGCGATGCTGCCTTTCATGTCGACCGCGCCCCGGCCATATAGCAGATCGCCTTTTACTGCCGGTTCAAATGGATCGCTCCGCCATCCTTCGCCCGGCGGCACTACATCCAGATGCCCGGCATATGCAAAATGGACGGCGTCCTTTGCCGGGGCTTCGCGGATAGCAAACAGATTTTCCACCGGCCCGCCATTCGCCGGATCATCATCGCCTTCACCCGCTACGAAGCGTTCGACGGTAAAACCCAGCGGCGTTAACATTTGCTCCAGCACATCAAAAACTTCGCCGCGCGCAGGCGTCACGCTTTTGCAGGCAATTAACTGTTTTGCATAGCCCAGCGCCGCGCTCATTTTCCGGCGTCTTCGATACGTTGAATTACCCAATCCTCACGGGTTGCGGCCTCATACCATTCTTCCATCCAGTGGTGGGCCATAATGGTTTTGACATAGCTTTCTGCAAAGCCGGGCAGCGTGAAGCCATATGTCACGAAACGCGTGACGATCGGCGCGAACATGATATCGGCGGCGCTGAATGTGCCGAATAAATACGGCCCCGACTGGCCAAAGCGGCTGCGCGCCTCTGCCCATAGCTGCAGGATACGGATTGCATCGCCGCGCGCGTCTTCGCTGACGGTCGCATCGGGGAACGTCTTGCGCGTGTTCATCGGGCATTCGCGGCGAAGCGGCAGATATGCAGAATGCATCTCGGCGCATATCGCCCGTGCCATGCCGCGCGCGACATTGTCTTTCGGCCAGAAACGATCACGACCTACCTTGTCGGCCAGATAATCGACAATCGCCATAGAATCCCAGACAACCGCCTCGCCATCCCACAGGATCGGGACTTTGCCGGATGACGGCGCGAGATCCTCCTCGCGCTTGCGTTCATCCCAGCCTTCATCAAATAACGGCACGATCAATTCTTCGAAATGCAGCCCCGATTGCTTTGCCGCCAGCCATCCGCGCAGTGACCAGCTGGAATAGGCTTTGTTGCCGATCACGAGTTTGAGTGTGGTTTTATCGCTCATATCACCACCGCCTCTAACACTGCTTCGCGCAGCTCGGCAATGCCGCCTTTCTTCTCTGCCGATGTCACTGAGATTTCGGGATAGGACGCTGGATGCCGGATCAATTCGGCCTGGGTATCGGCAGCCACCAGCTTCAACACGCTTGCCTTCACCTTGTCAGCCTTCGTCAGCACGATCCGGTAACTGACCGCTGCATCATCGAGCATATCCATAAATTCACGGTCCACATCGCCGATGCCGCGCCTACAATCAATCAACAGGAATGTGCGTTTCAGCGTTTGCCTGCCACGCAGATAATCATTGATCAGATACCGCCACCGCTTCGCAACCTGCGGCGGCGCTTTAGCAAAGCCGTAACCGGGCATGTCAGTAATACGGAATACAGGCGGGCGGCCTACGTCAAAAAAATTCAGCTCCTGCGTGCGGCCCGGCGTATTGGAAGCGCGGGCAATACCATTGCGGCCGACCAGCGCATTTATCAGCGTGGATTTGCCCACATTGCTGCGTCCGGCAAAGGCGATTTCGGGGATGCCCGCATCCGGCAGAAATTCCAGGCCGGGCGCCGATTTCAGGAAATCCACTGGCCCCGAAAATATCTTCGGTGAAAGATTGCGAATTTCGGCCATTAAGCCTTGTTCGCCTCTGCGGCCTTTTCCTGTTCTTTCTTTACGGCTTCATCCGCCATCTGTTTTTTCAGCTGGGGGTGGCGGGCATACAGCAATTTCTGCTGGCCAATCGAAATCAGGTTTGAAACGACCCAATATAGCTGCAGCCCGGCCGCAAATGGCGCCATGATGAACATCAGGAACCACGGCATAATTGCAAATACCTGTTTCTGGATATCGTCCATAGGCTGCGGGTTCAAACGCTGCATCAACCACATGGTGATGCCGAGCAGTATCGGCAGAATACCGATGGCGATCAACGCAGGCGGATCAAACGGCAGCAGGCCGAACAGGTTTACCGGCGTCAACGGATCAGGCTCGCTCAAATCCTTCAGCCACAGCACAAAAGGTTGATGCCGCATTTCAATCGACAGCATCAGCAATTTATACAGCGCGAAGAAAATCGGAATTTGCAGGATGATCGGAAGGCAGCCCGCCAGCGGATTGACCTTCTCCTCCTTATACAGCTTCATGATTTCCTGCTGCTGCTTCTGCTTATCGTCCTTATACCGTTCCTGCACCACTTTCATCTTCGGCTGCACGGCGCGCATCTGTGCCATCGACGCGAATTGTTTTTGTGCGATCGGGAACAGCAGCAGGCGGACTATGATGGTAAGGCCAATGATTGCGACGCCGAAATTGCCGAGCAGTTCAAACAGCCAGTGCAGTATCCAGAAAAACGGAATCGCGATGAACCAGAACCAGCCCCAGTCTATCGAATAATCAAGATAGGGGATGCCTTCGCGGTTCGAATAATCCTCCAGCGCGACGACCTCTTTCGCCCCGGCAAACAGCTTAGAATCCTGTGTAAAGGCGCGGCCCGGTGCAACGATAGTCTGCTGCGCTGTAACCATCTGCGTTATATACGCGCCGCTGCGTTCCAGAAATTTCGCGTTGATTTTACGGTCCTGACCGGGGATCAAAGCGGCTAGCCAGTATTTGTCGGTAAAGCCGAGCCAACCGCCAGTGCTTTTGAAATCAGCCTCGCTGTTCGGTGCTTCAAGAACATCGTCATAATCCCAATCATAATTCGGCTGGCCGTCAAACACGCCCATCGGGCCCGAATGGATGTTCCATGTATCTGGATCCGCGCTTTCGCCCTCACGGCGCAGAATGCCGAATGTCGCAACCTGCGCTGCTTTGGCGCTGCGATTGGTGAAGCGTTGATCAACCGACAGCATGTAATTGGCGTCAATACGGAACATGAGTTCATAGGTTTCGCCCGCATCATTGCTGTAGGTAAGTGTCACAGGGCTATCGGGCGAAATCGTATCGCCGCTTGCCTGCCACAGGGTATCTGCCCCCGGCGCAGTCAACCCGTCACCTACCCAGCCGAAGCGCGCGAAATACGCCTCCGCGGTTCCTGCCGGCGCAAACAAACGCACCGGCGGCGAATCTTTGGGCAGTTCTTCCCTGTGTGCAAGAAGCAGCAGATCGTCGATCCGCGCGCCCTGCAGATTTATCGAACCGCGCAGCTTTGGCGTATCAATCTTTACCCGGTCCGGAGAGGACAATGCTTCATTCAGGCTAATCGTTGCCGCTTTGCCGCCTACCACTGCGCTGCTGCTGCTGCCGGTTGCCGGGGCCGCGCTGTCCGCAGCGGTCGGCGCATCGCCATCCGGAACACCGCCAGCAGGCGTATCTGCGCCATTTACCGCAGTGGCGGGCGCGGAGGCCTCAGGCTGCGGGAAGAACGCCTCGGAAACATAACTCCAGCCGAACAGCACGAGCACCGTTAGCAAAACAGCGATTACCAGATTACGTTTATCGTCCACTATTCACTCTATCCCGCCGTAAAGCTGCGTTTGAAATTCGTCGCGCCCGTGCTGCTGCGCGCTCTTTTTTGGTGCGCTATGGCACCGGATCATGGCCATGTCCGCCCCATGGGTGGCAGCGCAATAGCCGCTTCATCGCCAGCCAGCCACCCTTAATTGCACCATATCTGGTCAGCGCCGAAATTGCATAGGCGGAACAGCTGGGTGAAAAGCGGCAGGTGGGCGGCAATATGCGCGATGGCCCCAGTTGCCAGCCCCGCGCGAGAAGGATGAGAAGGCGGGCAATCACGCGCTATGCTGCCGTTCTTGCAGCTTGCCATTCACTTTTTTCAATCCGCGTTTCAGGTCGCTGCGCATTTCAGCAAATTCGCGTTCGATACCGCCGGCCCGGCCAATAAGAATATAATCAATGCCGCGCTGGCCCAAATCGGGAAGCATCTGCTGCGCCAAGGCGCGAAACCGCCGCTTCATCCGGTTGCGAATTACCGCATTGCCGATTTTTTTGGTGACTGTAATGCCCAGCCGCGGCTGCGCATCATCGCCTGCGCGTTTTGAGGCAAGCAGAATAAAACCGGGCGTAACATAACGCTTCCCACGGTTTGCGCGCAGAAAATCTCGGCGCTTTTTAATGGTATCATATGGCGGCATGCGACATGCCCCGCCAGCAGACAGCTGCGGCGTATACTGAATTAAGCAGACAGTTTCTTACGGCCACGGCGGCGGCGGGCGTTCAGAATTTTGCGACCGGCGGCAGTGGCCATACGGGCGCGAAAACCATGGCGACGCGAGCGCACAAGATTGCTAGGCTGAAAGGTGCGCTTCATAGCGAATATCCTCAAGAAAAAATGCGTATCAAATAAAAAACGCCGCCGAATCTGTATCAGCGGCTTCGATATTGTGTGCGCTGTTATGCTGCTATACCTGCCAAGTCAACCACGAAGCGCGCAGAACAGCGCGGCCTAATCACGCGTCCCATCCAAATCGTCGCGGCGGAATGCGTGCATCAGATCAGCCCACATATCGGGGCGCGGCGGGGCCTGTCGATATCGTTTTCTTCGCATGGCATAGTTCAGCCACAGCCCGTATTGCGGATAGCGTTTTGCATATTTGGCATATTGCCGTTTCGCGAATAGCGAATTTTTCAGCACCAGCGCCAGACCGATCGGGAATACGACAATGAAACCCGGCCCCGGAATGGCGCCGATGAAGGGCGAAAACAGCATTAGCAGCCAGCCAAGTCCGGCCCAAAACACCCGCATCGGACGCGGGCCGGGCGCGTCTTGCGCGCGATCAGTTTCAGCGTTGGCCATCGCAGGTGATGTGCGCAATATAGCGCGCAAGTGCAAGTGGCTGGCGCAAACTAAAGCTGCGAATTTCAGGGATACAGCGTTGCCTGTCGAAGCGGGATGAACTGCGCGATGTCATGCGGTTTGAGATATAGTGCATCTTCAAATGGTGCGCTGTTCGTCAACCGGTAGAATGCCAGCGCCTTTTCGCGTTCCATGCCGATTTCCCGGTAATAGCTGAGATATTCCTGATGCACTGGATCGCCAATCGCAAAATCACCGGCCTGCATTCCGTTCTGATCGATCCAGCTATGCACCGCAAATTCAGCCGATGGCGCTGCGCTGCGAATTGCCCCTGCAAGGAACAGATCAACCCCGCCCGATCCAACAAAGCCGCCGTCGGGCACATGCGTAGCGATATTGCGCGCGCGAATCATTCTGGCGATAGCAAAGATAGCTGCGTCATCATTCGTTCCGGGACAGTCGATAAAATCTATTCGGGAAATGCCGGGATGGCGGCTTAGCATATTGGCAAATAACTGTGTGGCACCGCTGTTGATATCGCCCAGCACTTCCGCCCGCTGTGCATTCACGACACGAAATGGCCCGTAACTGTCAGTCGCATTGCCGGGCCGGGCGGCCTGCGTCACGGATGATTTGACAGCGTAGCGCGATATATCCGGACGTTCGATATCGGTTTTTGCCAGGGCATTTTCCGGCGCCGCCATATTCGCACTTTCGCTCCAGCCGTAGCTGCTGCGCTCGACGGTAAGCACGCTGGATACCGGCGCGGTTTGAGCATGTAGCAAAGCAGGCATCGCCCATAACAGCGGCGCGAGCAGAACCAGACGGGCCAGCCGGTAAATTTTGCCTGTGTCGCTCATTATGTGTCCCTGCGCGCTTATCCGTGGTGCGAATGTGTATCTACATACGCAGCGTTTGCGCGCGGTAAGCGGAGATGGTGTGGCGAAGATTAACCTTGTCGCGATCTGGCAAGCTGTCCATAATATGGCGCAATAATAAAGGGGGCGCATCTTGGTCGCGATTGTTTCTACGGCAGCTTATCTGGGGCTGGAGGCGCGCGGCGTTGAAGTGCAGTGCCAGATCGCGGCGGGCGTTTCGAAATTCACGATTGTCGGCCTGCCTGACAAGGCCGTCGCCGAAAGCCGCGAACGGGTGCACAGCGCGCTATCCGCGCTTGGCTTGTCGCTGCCGCCAAAACGGATCACTGTAAATCTGTCGCCTGCCGATTTGCCGAAGGAAGGATCGCATTTCGATCTGCCGATTGCGCTGGCATTGCTATCGGCGATGGGCGTGGTTGATGGCGAGATGCTGTCGCGGTTTGTGGCAGTGGGCGAGCTGGGACTGGACGGCCGCGTTGCAGCATCGCCGGGCGTATTGCTCGCCGCGCTGCATGCAAGCCAGAATGATATGGGGCTGATCTGTCCGGCGATTCAGGGTGCAGAGGCGGCATGGGCGGGCGATACCGAAGTGATCGCTGCGCCCGATCTGCTGTCGCTGCTAAACCATCTCAATGGCAAGGCGATATTGCAACCGCCAAAGCCCGGCGCTGTCGAGGAACCGGGGCATGGGCCGGATTTGCGCCAGGTAAAGGGGCAGGAAACCGCAAAACGCGCGCTGGAAATTGCGGCGGCTGGCGGCCATAATCTGTTGATGAATGGTCCGCCGGGTTCGGGAAAATCGTTGCTCGCATCCTGCATGCCGGGGATTTTGCCACCATTGACGCCAGCCGAGGCGTTGGAGGTATCAATGGTGGCCTCTGTCGCGGGAACATTGGAAAGCGGGCGAATGTCGCGCGTGCGGCCGTTCCGCGATCCGCATCATTCCGCGTCGATGCCCGCGCTGGTAGGCGGCGGGATGAAAGTGCGGCCCGGTGAGGTCAGTTTGGCACATCTGGGCGTATTGTTCCTTGATGAACTTCCCGAATTTCAACGCGGCGCGCTCGATTCGCTGCGGCAACCGCTGGAAACCGGCGAGGTCAGTGTCGCGCGCGCGAACAGCCATGTGACATTTCCAGCGCGGGTGCAGTTGATCGCTGCGATGAACCCGTGCCGCTGCGGCCATTTGGGCGATGCGTCGCTGGCATGCAGCCGCGCGCCCAGATGCGCGGCGGATTACCAGTCAAAAATATCCGGGCCATTGCTCGACCGGATCGATCTTCATGTTGAAGTGCAGGCGGTAAGCGCCGCTGACCTTACGATGCCGCCGCCCGCCGAAGGTTCTGCTGAAGTCGCGGTACGGATTGCCAAAGCGCGCGCCCGGCAAACCGAGCGGTTGTCAGCAACGCCGCACCGCACCAATGCAGAAATTGACGGCGATATTCTGGAGCGCGATGCCACGCCCGATGATGCTGGCCGTGAATTGCTGGCACAGGCGGCAGAGGCCATGCGGTTGTCAGCGCGCGGCTATACGCGGATATTGCGGGTAGCGCGCACGATTGCTGATCTGGCGGGCGCGGATGCTATCGGGCGTATACATATCGCCGAGGCATTGTCATATCGGCGGCAGGCGCCGCGCAGCTGACCCGCTCCATGGCAACCGGCATCCGCAGCTTTGCGCTCGGCATGAAGGGCATGGCCGTCATTTCGGCAAAGGCTGGATCAGGCTGAAGCGAACAGGCTGTTTTCACGGCGGAACTGCGCAATTACGAAGCGAAGCGCGAACAGCCCGGCAAACCACAGCGTATCATTCAGCGCGACGGCGCTGACAATCTCGGCAGAGAAATTTTCCGCGCCGCCGCCGAAGCTGGCATAACCGCGCAGCATCAGCTGATACACGGCAAAGGCCGCGACCAAAGCCAATGGCGCGCGGATAGCCGCCGCTTTACCAACCGCCTTTGCAGCCACGAATTTCGCTGCTGCAAAACCGGCCATCGTCGCTGCCAGAATCGCGACGCCATGACCCAGGGCCTGTGCATCCCACGGGAAGCTGAGCACGAAGAAGCCGGTCGCTTGATTAACCGCCCATACCCCGGCAATCAGCGCCAATCCGCGTGCAGGCTTCATGGTAAGCGCCGCGAGAGCCGCAAATGCCGCAAAAGGAAAAATACATGCCAGCGCAAGACTGCCGAACAAGGTTGCCAGTGCCAGAGAAGCAGGCCATGCCGCTTCGCCTGCCGAAAAGACATTATTGCTGTTTCTGCTGTTACCCATATGCTCTTCCTTTGTGCGTAATTGCGCCTGCACTAGCGCAGTTTGATGGGATGCTCAACGCCGTTTAAAAGCGCGCCCGAATGCCTGCATATCCGGCCCGGCCTAGCGAATTGAAACCGGCGGCGGTTGCATAGTTGCTATCGAACAGGTTTTCGATCCGGCCATACACTTCAAATCGATCGCCAATCGGCATGGCGGCGCGGAAATTGGCAAGGACAAAGCCATCGAGCGGCCGGGCATTATTGGCATCATCAAAACTGTCGCCCACCAGATTGATCGTGCTGCCGATCCGCAGGTTCAGCGGTGTTTCCCAGTCAACAGACAGGCTGGCGGTGTCCACCGGACGGCGGGCGAGCCGGTTCCCGAACTGTGCGCCGGGCGAACGATTTTCCGCATCGACCAGCGCATAGAAGCCAGCGATCGTCAGCGTGTCCGTTGGCCGCAGTGCCAGCTCGAACTCAAATCCTTCCGCTTTCACGCGCTCGATATTCTCTGACAGAAATGTGGCAAAGTTAAACGTGATCTGGTCGCTCGATTTGCGGTTGAAATATGTCGCGCGAACATTGGCACGGCCATCGAGAAAGCTGTGTTCAATACCGGCATCAAAGCTGCGCGCGGTTTCCGGGCGAACCGCAGGGTTGCCGAAAAACGCCGGGATCGATTCGGTCAATGTCGGCGCACGAAAGCCCTCGGCGTAGGTGGCGCGCAACACTGTATCCCCGTCATTCGGCGTGTATGCTGCGTTGCCGCCAAAAGTCGTCTCGCCGCCATAGAGGCTGTAATCATCATAGCGCACTCCGCCCGTTAGCGTCAGGCCGGTTACCGGGCGTAGGATCAACTGGCCAAATCCGCTCGCCACTTCGCTGTCGGCTTGCGTTGGATCAGGTGAAAAGCCGGCGGGAAAGAAAGTGCTGGCGCTTGTTTTTTCATATTCCGCGCCGAACACCAAAGTGGCCAAATTGCCCGCAATATCAAAAGCGCCGTGATATTCGGCGCGGTCTATCTTACCGATCAGGCGGTTGTCCGCGAATGTGACGCCGCCGGGCTCGCTGCCTTTGCGGTCCACCTCTGTGCGGGTATAGGCAATGCGATTGCGAAAGCGGCCATCGGCAGATGTAAGGTTCACGCCAACATAGCCGATAAATTGTTCGGTGCGGGTTTCGGGCAGAGAATTCGGGTCGGGCGCCGAGTTGAAATTCTGATCGAATACATTTACGTCATATTCGACCGTGCCATTGTTGTAGAACCCGCGCAGATCGAGTGAGACATTGTCAGTGAATGCAATCTCCAATTTACCGTTGGCGCTGTAATTTTCAAATCCATCGCGCTCGTCTCCGTCGACAAATGCGCTGATCCCGTCTGTGCGGTAATAACCACCGCCAATGCTGCCTGATAATATGCCGCTGGTGCCTGCGATATTGGCCTGTGCGCGCGCCGTATCAAAGCTGCCATATTCAGCCAGCGCATTCCCGCTGAAACTTTCGGTGGGGGCGGCATTGCGAATATTGATGACGCCGCCGATCGCCTGACTGCCCCAGATAACGGAGTTCGGCCCGCGCAGCACTTCGATCCGGTCGATATTGCCGGTCAGCAGCGTTCCGAAATCGAACAGGCCATTGGGTGTTGAAGGATCGTTGATCCGAACCCCGTCAATCAGCACCAGCGTTTGCGAGCTGCTGGCCCCGCGGATAAACACACCTGTTGTGCCGCCGACGCCGCCATTGCGCGCGGCGCTGACGCTGGGCACATCGCGCAGAATATCGCTGACGACGGTAATCTGTTTTGCGCGCAGTTCCTCTGCGCCGATTACCGTGATGGCCTGTCCCGTCTCCTCGGCGGGTTGGCGAAAGCCGCTGGCCGTGACGACGATGTCATCTTCCGCCAGCGCCGCAGTCTTTTGAATAGCCGGAATCCGGTTGTCTTGCGCGAATGCAGCGGCAGGCAACAGCGCGATTGCGGCTGCAGTATATTTCAAATATGTCACAGATATTTCTCCTTTGCGTGACGTTTCAACATTGTGCCGTCAAGCGAGGAGCATCCCCGTTCCGCTCAGATCTTCCCGTCTGCGCAGATACACGACCATGGGCGGCAGGTCTCCTGGCTCCCGGGTCAATATTCGCGCGCCGCCTTCCCAAAGATGTTCGGTGGCCCGAATAGCTTCAGTGGCATGTGGCGCGCTAACTCGCCGGTCACAGTTGCGGGTACAGCTCCGGATTGGCATCGCGGTTGCGATGCGCCCGGCATTCCCTTTTCATCATGCATGTGCTGCACGAACCGTCCATGTGGCTGGCCCTATGGCGTAGCGGATGGAAAGTTGCAAGCGCGCAATCGCGTCAAATTCTGCGGTGGCAAAAAACCGGTTAAAACTGCGGCGACGGCGCAATTTATTCTTGAACGGCTGTATTATATTCGGGCATAGCCGCGCAAATATAATCGATGTTCGAGGATGACAGTGGAAGAAATATATTCTGCGGTTTACGTCAGTACAGCCCTATCGCCGCTTTCAGACGATGAACTACGGCAGCTGCACGAAGTCGCCAAAACGCGCAATTCTGCTGAGGATATTACAGGCGCGCTGCTCTATAACGGGCTGAATTTCATGCAATTGCTCGAAGGCCGCAAGGCTGCGGTGTCCGACTGTTTGAGCAGGATCAGCCGTGATCATCGGCACAGTGGAATGGCCATCATCCGCCGCGATACCCGCCTACACCGCGAATTTGAAGATTGGGACATGTTGTATAGCCGCGTGTCCAGCGAAGGGCTGAAACCGGCCGAGCCATTTGCCGATTGGCTGGCACGCAAACAAGTGTCCGACAACACCCGCCTGATCTTCGCCAGTTTCCAGTCGCTGGGGATGTAACGGGCAGGCAATCCGCCGCTGCTGTGAAATTGCAGGCACGGGGCCCAGAAACCAATGGTGCGCCCGGCAGGACTCGAACCTGCTGCCTCAAGATTAGAAGTCTCGCGCTCTATCCAGATGAGCTACGGGCGCACGCGGACACCGCCAATAACGGCTTTGCCTGATACTGCAAAGCCGTTAAGGCGTTCGCGCATGAATAATACCGATCCGCAAAGCGTGGCCCGCATCAGCGCCGCCGATCAGACCAGCTTTCGCTATTATGATTTTGTGATGGCCGCTTTCGTGGCGATCCTGCTGTTGTCTAATATTATCGGTGCGTCAAAACGATCGGTGCTCGATCTGCCCTTTGTCGGCGAATGGGCGTTTGGCGCGGGCGTTCTGTTTTTCCCGATCAGCTATATTATCGGCGATATTTTAACCGAGGTTTACGGCTATGCCCGCGCCCGGCGGGTTATCTGGACAGGATTTGCCGCGCTGATATTCATGGCGTTTATGAGCTGGGTGGTCGTATCATTGCCGCCCGCCAAAGAATGGCCGTTTCAAAGCGACTATGAAAATGTCTTCGGCAACAGCTGGCGGATCGTGCTGGCGTCGATCGCAGCATTCTGGGCCGGCGAATTTGCCAATTCGATTGTCCTGTCGAAGATGAAGATCTGGACACAGGGGCGGTTTTTATGGATGCGCACGATAGGCTCGACGGTGGTGGGGCAGGGGCTTGACAGCCTGATATTCTATCCGCTCGCATTCTGGGGGCTGGCCGGTTGGCCAGCGGATCAGATTTGGCAGGTCGTAGTGTCGCAGTTTCTGATTAAGACAATCTGGGAAGCAATGCTTACCCCGGTGACTTATGTTGTGATCGGCACGCTGAAAAAACGCGAAGGTGTCGACGTTTATGATGATGGCGCGGATTATTCTCCGTTCGGTGTGAAGGTATAAAGCGCATGGATCCGCAACAGTTTCTCGATCTTAAAATGTGGCTGCTCGATTGGTCGGATCTATCGCGTGATGCGCTGCATGTTCATGTCGGGATCGCCGTATTTCTGGGGCTATGGTTGATTTTCCGCCGCCGCTGGGCCGGGCTGGTTGCTTGGTTCATAATTCTGGGGATCGCAGTGTATGGTGAGTATCTCGACCATGTAAATGAAATGCCGCGCGATACTGAACATAATGAGCCGGAACATCGCCGCGATGTCATCAACACGATGATCTGGCCAACGCTGCTGTTAATATTGGGCTGGTTTGTATTGCGGCCACGAAATACACGCGCCGATGCGGATATATCAGGCGACTTGCCTGATCAGCCCGTCGATGAGCCCCGTGAAAATCCGCCGACCATCTGACCCGCCCTGCATCGGTTCGATCATGCGTTCAGGGTGCGGCATCATCCCCAGCACATTGCCAGCTGCGTTCAATATCCCTGCAATATCACGCGACGATCCATTGACATTATCCAGATAGCGAAATGCGATGCGGCCATCACCTTCCAGCTGGTCCAGCACGTCATCGGCAGCGAAATAATTGCCGTCATGATGCGCGACAGGGATCGTTATTTCCTCGCCAGCTTCATATCCCGATGTGAAGACCGAATTGGCATTTTCCACGCGCAGCCCTGCGTCACGGCACACAAAATTGATGCCGGCATTGCGCATCAACGCGCCGGGCAATAATCCGCTTTCGGTTAAAATCTGGAAGCCGTTACATACGCCCAGCGTCGGCACGCCTTTATGCGCAGCGGCCACCACCGATTTCATGATCGGCGAATTTGCCGCCATCGCGCCGGAGCGTAGATAATCACCATAGGAAAAGCCGCCCGGTACCGCGATTAGATCGAGCCCGTCCGGCAGGTCACTGTCGCCATGCCAAATAAGCCGGGTGTCTGCGCCGGTAATATCGCGAATAGCGACCATCATGTCGCGGTCGCAATTTGACCCCGGAAACTGGATGACGGCTGCGCGCATATCAGGCGCCCTCTATCTCGAAATTTTCGATCACTGTGTTGGCGAGCAGCTTCTGACACATCTCTTCCAACTGTTCTTTTGGCAGGGCGTCATCATGTTCCACCTCGATCAACCGGCCGGCACGCACGTCATTTACGCCATCAAAGCCCAATCCTTCAAGAGCGTGATGGATTGCGCGGCCTTGCGGATCGAGCACGCCGCTTTTCAACGTAACGAAAATGCGTGTTTTCATCGGGCAGCAAACTTTCTGAATATGGCAACAAAACTATTGTAGGCCGCTATATATGGCCAGCGCGCGAGCGCAAGGCCCAGTCTTTTTCGATATATCGTTAACCAAATAATGAAAGTCGGGTTTTACCCGGCATGGCTAGTAATCGGCTCCGGAAACGAACGGTATACGCCGCCCGAACACGGCGGTTGGAGAAAATTTATGGTGGCCATCGCAACAGCAATTTTTATCGCGCTGCTCTTCTATGGCTGGGATTTTCTGGGCTGGGGCCGTTTGGCGAATGATGACGTGCAGGTCGGCCTGTTCATGGCATTTGTGCTGGGCATAGTCGCTGGATATAAGGTCCGGCCATAAGCTGCCGCTACGGTTAAAAGTAACGTGCGAGCTTGAAATGCGTGCGGTGCCGTTTTGAACTGTTGAGCTGGTAGTTGCTGTCAACGCGCGAATAGCTGTATTCGATTGACGGCGAAAAGCCGAGCACACGGATGGATCGCAGGCCGACATATGCTCTGCCGAATAAACGCCAATCCTTGCGCTTGTCGGCAGAAAAGAACAGCTGCGCTGCATCATATTTTGCGCGCGATACGCTGCCGTTTATACCTGCATTCAGGCCGAGCGGCAATTCACCGCCGATGCCCAAACTTATGCCTGCGCTGCTGTTGGAAAATTCTTTGGCGTTTAAAGCACTTCGCCGTCCGAACACGCTCGCCGATGCGATAAAGCTCTTGCCGATCACGCGTTCGTAAGTTGCGCTGCCGCCAACGATCCAGCCGGAATAGCCGCTGTTGAAACCTGAATTTGTGCGCCGCCCGTCAATCGAAAAATCGAGCTGTTGGCCAGCGTTCAGAATTTTCTTTAGCCCTAGCCGTGCGCCGATATCAGTGTTTGCCCGCTTGCCGCCGAACCAGCGTTGTTCGCCCAGTGCCTGCACTGAAAAAGCTGCGGTATCGCCGATCCTGAATTCGGGGCCAGCGGCCAGCGACGCTTGATAATCGTCGGCAATCTTCCCTTTGTAATTCACGCCGCGCGCAGAAAGATCGAACAGCATTGCGGTTTTTTGCGATATGCGAAGCCGCAATCCGGCATTGGCAGAGGCTGTCTGCCCGACGCCCGATGTCTCCCGCGCATCATCGCTTAGCGCCAACGGCAACTGGATTGGCCCGAAATTCACATCGACGGTTTCAGCAGACGTCGCGCTGTTGATATTTGTGTCGGGCGCAAAGCCCACATCAAAGCTCGCTCGCCAGTTCCGTTTGCTGCGCAGAATGCTGCGAATACCGGTAACGGCTTCGCGGATATCACCGGGCAGCGCGTCATCTTTCTGTGCCAGCCGGTAATGATAATTCGCAGCACCTTCTTTGCCGCGCAATGTCAACACCCGCGCCAGTTCCAGACGGACCCGCGTTTGCCCGGGGCTGGAATGCAGCAATGAGCGAAATGTGCTTTCCGCCTCTTTCAGTTGTCCCGTCTCGACTTGCATATATCCGGTCAGGAACAGATGCTGAAATTTGAAATCAGGTGCTTGGCCCAACGCTGCGACAAGCGGTGCCGCTCTTTCGTAATCGCCCTTCGCGACGAGTTTTTCCGCCAGCGTCAACAGTTCGGCTGCTGTCAGTTGCATGCGGCATCCCTGCGCCCCGCATGCTGGTGGGCTTGTTTGCGGGGTTGATGATATTGCAGCTGAGGGGACGGGCGCAGGGGGCGCAGGGGGCGCTGCGTCCATGGTTTCTTGCGCGTCCAGCGCAGGCGGATCGGCCCGGCGTATGGCAGCTGAGCCAGCGGGCATATCACGCCGCGCAGCAGCAGCAAAATCAGCCGCATCTTCATGGGCCAGCGCCGCAGGATTACGGGTAGCCAGCGTGCGGGGAAGCTGGGCCGGTAACGCGGCTGCAACCGAAGTCGCCATATTATTCGCGCGCGTTATTTTTGCCTGTAGATCGGCGACTGCCGCAGCGGTGTTGTGCGCGGGGTTACCGGCTTGCTCTTGCGCAGCGGCTGTATTGGGCGCAGCCGCCATCAATGCCGTAAATCCGGCGGAAAGAACGTAACGCGATTTCATCTGTCTGGCTTATTCGGCGCCTGTGAACACGCCGAGGATATCAATCCGTTCATCGGGCGTTCCGCCAACGATGCGGAAATTACCTGCGGCTTCTTCGGCCGATGGGCCATAAAATGCGCCATCGATGCTGGATCCCGCGACAAGCAGGTCCAGACGGCTGTTGTCAGGATTCACGAACCATGCCTGCTGAAACTGACCGACAAATCCGCCAGCAGCGACCAGATTTATATTGCCGCGGCCATTGGCATTAAATGTGGCACCAGATCGTACCGAATGGCTGCCGCTAGTTCCCAGATCAATCTCGGGTGCAAATGCCGTGCCGGTAAGATCAAGCGAAAATGTGTTGGCCCCGAAATCGACGGCGAGATCCGAAGACCCTTCTATCCACTGGAAATATGTGGGGGCATCAGTGCCGAAATTATCAAGCTGATCATTCACGACGGATGTTGCGAGCATGGAGCCTGAATAGGTGCCGGTTCCGCGGCCCGGCACATTCCCCGTGGGTGTCGCCTCGCCAAAGACGAATACGCCGCGGCTCAAATCATAGGTATTGGTCAGCGAACTGACTGGCGCGTTGGTTGCATCACCTTCGGTATCAATCCGACGCGCGGTGATGGAATTGCGCAGATAGCCCGCGAATGTCACATGCCGGGTTGTGGTGCCCGGCTGCTGATAGAAAAATGTGCTCTGGTCAAAACTGCCGCCGCCATTTTCTTCTGCAGGCGTGATCCCGAGACGGCCAGCGGCAAGCGCTTCGTTTGACGTGCCAGTCGTTACTTCGAGATACTGAATGCCGGGTGCTGACAGATCGGGTGTGCTGCGCTGCGGCTCTATCCTGCCGCCGAAATCGGTGCGATGTGCCGGATCCTGAAACCGGATATTTGCGTTAACGCCGCTATTGGCGTCCGCAATTACCAGATCAAAAATCGCATCGCGCGGATTATAGTCCACGGTAATTCCGCTGTTCCGGACTGTTGTAGCATTGCCGGCATATAGCTGATCCTGCTGCCCGGACCCTGTGTTGTTAGTCAGGTCAATTTGCGTATTATACTGAAAACTATGCGTTCCACCAACGGCGATATAGCTTTTCTGTTCTGTCGGGTTTTCAAATGTATGGCCGCTGCCGGGGATGATGCCCGAACCCGAACCGCCGCCTGAACCGCCGCCTGAACCGCCGCCAGAACTGCCGCCCGTGCCGCCGCCAACGGCAACACTGCCGCCAGAACTGATGCCCTGTTCCGATCCGCCACATGCTGCCAGCAGCGAGGTTCCTACCAAAAGAGCTATAGCCCGCATAATGCACATCCTTCAAACAACCATGATTTATGATTGATGTGCTACGCGCCGATGGTTAATTTAACGTAAGCGGTGTTGCATTTGGGATCAGGCCCGTGCGGTTATTTGCCCTTCTTGGCCCGGTGACTGTCCAGATCGAGCACAGCACCTTCACCTTCGTCGCCGAGTAGACCGAGCCTTCTTGCGACCTCTTGATAGGCTTCCACTTCACCGCCCAGATCGCGGCGAAACCTGTCCTTGTCCAGCTTCTCCCCGGTTTTCAGATCCCACAAACGGCATCCGTCCGGGCTGATTTCATCGGCCAGAATAATGCGTGAGAAATCGCCGTCGAACAATCGCCCAAATTCCAGTTTGAAATCAACAAGCCGTATGCCGATTCCGGCGAACATGCCCGCCATGAAATCATTGATGCGGATCGCCATTGCGGAAATATCCTGCATTTCCTCTGCCGATGCCCAACCGAAACACGCAATATGCTCCTCTGCCACCAGCGGATCGCCCAGCGCATCATCCTTGTAGCAATATTCGAGAAGCGTGCTGGGCAGCGGTGTGCCTTCCTCAACCCCCAACCTTTGCGTAAGCGAGCCTGCCGCAACATTGCGCACAATCACTTCGATCGGCACGATTTCCACTTGCCGCACAAGCTGTTCGCGCATGTTCAAACGGCGGATGAAATGCGTGGGAATGCCGATGCCTGCAAGCTGCGTGAAGATATGTTCTGACACGCGGTTATTGACCACGCCCTTGCCTGAAATGCTGCCCTTTTTCTGCGCGTTAAAAGCAGTGGCGTCATCTTTGAAATATTGGATGATTGTGCCCGGCTCCGGGCCTTCATACAATATCTTGGCCTTGCCTTCATATATCTTGCTTCGGCGCGTCATGGCGATGGTCCCGGTTATCTTAAAATCTGTATGCCGCGGGTGGGAATGCTGATCCATAAATTGGAATCGATGCGTTCCTGCCGATGGGCTATCCGCGCTATAGGTGATACAGGGCAGGCGCGCAATCGGCTCTATCCGTTTGGCGTATCGCTACCGCTTTCCTTCCCATGGCGCCAGAAGCGCAGCCGCCAGCCAAATCGCTTGCGGCTCCACCAGACCAGCCCGATGATGATGGCCCATGGCAACAGGAATATGGCGGCGCTGATCATAAAGGCGATCGTCATGCCCAATATTGATCCGGCAGAGCCAAGCGCATGGCGGATCGGCTCCAGAAAGCTGCCCGCCGATGGTGATCCCGCGTTATAGCTGACCGTCATTTTGCTGAATGACACGCGGCCCTTCATTTCCGCCAGCCAGCTTTGCGCCTGATCTATCTCTTCATTCACTTCGGCGACGCCGCGTTCTGCTTCAACAAGTTCGGAAACTTTGCCGCTGCGATTCCGCAATATTTCCATCAGCCTGTCGCGCAGCACGATCCGGGCGCGCAGCCGGGCCTGAGTATCCACAATCTGCTTGGAAAGGTCTGTGCCGCTTATTGATGTGTCAATCGGTTCGCCCCCTTGCTTTTCGGCTAGCTGCGTCAATGTATCGCCAAAGCTGCGCGCTTGCGGAGCCGCGATTTCCATTTCCAGCGAGGCATTCGCGTAATCGCCTTCACCGCCCGATTGAGACAGATTAATAATGCGGCAGACCTGCGGCCCTTTCGTTTCGCAAAGATCGGCATGGGCACTTTGCAGCGGCGCGATCTCGCCGGCGTTGACGCGAAAGCCGTATCGGTAAACATAGGCGATTTGCGGAACTGACACCTTTATATCGGCAGATGGCACGTCGTTGCTGTTGGCGTTGCCTGCGCCCGCCGGGCCAGAACGCGGTGATGTATTGGCTTCGGCTATTTCTGGTTCGGCCATTTCTGATTCGGCCGTGTCGGCGCTCGCCAGAGAGGTATCCGACATGGCGCTCTTATCGGCTTGCCCGCATCCTGCCAACAGGAAAAGGGCGCTTGCCAAAACCGGAATATATCTGCGCATCGCTGCCTCTCCGCTACGGTGTTTTGCTAACAGTAACGCTATGAAGCGATAAACAAAGCGAAATTTCCTGTCGGCAAAACGGCTCTGGTCTCATGGCGCACGCGCGCTTATGTTTGCGCGATATGATTGATACTGATCTGATGCTGCGGGCGTATGCGAACGGAATTTTTCCGATGTCCGATACGCGCGATGATGCCGAAACCTATTGGGTTGAACCGCCAACCCGGGCCATCCTGCCGCTGGAACGGCTGCATATTTCAAAATCGTTAGCAAAGACCGTGCGGCAAGACAGGTTTGCCGTCACCAGCGACACTGCCTTTGCCGAGGTGATACAGCTATGCGCCGCGCCAGCAGGCGATCGCGCCGAAACCTGGATAAACCACGAGATTGAGGAAGCGTTTTTGGCGCTGCATGAAAAAGGCTACGCGCACAGCGTGGAATGCTGGCAGGACGGCGATCTGGTCGGCGGACTATATGGTCTTGCGATCGGCCGTGCGTTTTGCGGGGAAAGCATGTTCAGCAGGCGCAATGACGCATCAAAGGTGGCGCTGGTATGGCTGGTCACACGAATGGTGGCGGGCGGATTTACTCTGCTCGATTGCCAGTTCTTAACTGGTCATCTGGCGCGGCTGGGCGTGATTGAAATACCGCAGAACCGCTACCTCGCCCTGCTGGCCGATGCGCTTGAACAGCGCGGTCAGGTATCTGCGACAGGTTCGGCCTCAGCAGCGTCGTCCGCTGGCGCATCGTCTGGAGATTGGGGTGCGCTCGGCGGCGTTTTGGATGGAGGGTTTGCCGGCGGATTTTCCTCGCCCGGAAAACGCATCATGCAGCTTTTAACCCAGACATCATAAACCGGATGCTGCACCACATTGGCTGCGGGATTTTCCTTAAACAGCCAGCCTGAATGCACCCGTTCCCAGCGCGGATCATCGTTCGTCCCATTGGGTCGCTGCAATACGTTGATCTGAACGAAGGCGCCTTCGTCAGGGAATGTTTCCCAAGGCTTCGTCCGTTCGCAGGCGCGCAGCCGGATTATCACTTTGCCCGCGCGCAGTTCCTGTCCCGGCTTCAATTCTATATCGCGCGATTCGCCCGTGCGTTTGTTCAGCAGGCCAAGCGTCGCGACCCGCTCTTCCATCGCGGTTCCGGTCTCGTCGGCTTCAAATTCCGGCAGGGGTTCGCTCTTGGCCGCTTTGGGCTGCGCCTGTTGCTTTGGTTGCGCGGTATCTTCGCTGTCGGTGCAGGCGGACAAGCTCAGCAACACTGCCAGCGCAGTGGCAGCGCATACAGGCGCGCGGCGTATCACGTATCGGGGCTCCATGCCTGATAATCGCCAACGGCAGATGCGCGTTTGCCGCCGCGTTCCAATGCGCCCGATGGCAAATAAGCAGCGCCTGTGCCGGTTAGGTTGCCGGTCGCGTCCTTTTCCCACACACGTTCGGGCGGCAGATAATCATCGGGGTGGCCATCATGCGTGCCGTGCAGCCAGCCATGCCATTCAGGTGGCACATTGCTGGCATCGTTCGAACCAGCATAGATAACCCAGCGGCGCTTGCCGTCTTTCGTGGTGAAATAGCGATTGCCAAATACATCATCGCCAAACGCGCGGCCGTTGCGCGCATTATACCAAAGTGTGCCGATGGTCGCGCCATCCCACCAAGTAAAAATTTTCGCCAATATTCCCATGCGCTGCGGATTAAAGTGATGCGGCAAAAGGTGCAAGCGGTAAAGCCGCTACAATTATCGAAGCGCCCTCTTTGGTTCGGTGCGTGGCTTCTATTTCCGCCACTTGATGATGTCGCCCGGCTTGATCCCGATTTCTGCTGCCAGACCGCCGCGTATTTCGAGCACGGCGATTGCTGCGCCCTGCGACGATACAGAATCGAGCGAATAGGGCGTTGTTTGAGCAGCGATGCTTTCAATCCGGCCACCGGGAGCGATAAAAATAATATCGAGCGGGATTACCGTATTCTTCATCCAGAAGCTGAGCGGCTGCGGCGAATCATAGGGGAACAGCATTCCGCGATCATCGGGCAATTTTTCCCGAAACATCAATCCGCGCGATTGCTCCTGCGGCGAACGTGCCACTTCAACGGTGAAGCTGTGAACGCGGTCGTTGCTCGTTATACATAAGGATATCTGATCCAGCCCCGATTCCGCTTCTCCGCGCGGTTCGCCAGGTTGGCATGCCGCCGATTGGCCAATCTCGCTTTCACCGCCCACGTTTTCACCAGTGGCCGATACGCTGCACCCGGCAAGAAGCAGCGCCGCCGCGAAAGCCGGAAGAAACCGCCGCGCGTTATCTGCCATATTTCGGGCAGTCAATTACGGCTGAACCGGCCTGTTTGATGGAGCAGTTTGCCGACCCCGTAATGGATATTCTGCCGCGGCCATTATTGGTGATATTGGCCGCACGCTTTACTGTGGCAATCGTCTCACCATTGCCCTGATGCGTTATATCCAGCTCGTCAAACATAACGCCGCCGGCATCGACAATCGCGCCGCCCTGTATTTCGATCAGGCCGTCGCGCACTGAGCCGTCGGCGAATTTGATATTTCCGTTGCCGATGATGGTGGCAATCAGGCGGTTGCTTTCCAGCATCGCGACATTCAAAGCGCCGCTGCCCGATATCAGAACCCGTGCGGTGTTGTTGGATGACAGCCTGTTCGTTGTCAGCGTTCCATTGCCACGGATGATGACATTTTCCAGATCATAATTCTGCAGTTTGATGACCAGCGGCTGGTCCATGGGGCGGCGGCGCGAGTTTATCGCGCTCTGGCGCAATTTCACCACCAATGCCTTGCCCCGCCGTTCCAGCAGGACGCGCGGCAATTCGCGGCGGTCCCCGATAGCAACGGCTTTGGGTGATTTGCCTACGATCAATTCAACGGCGATATCGTCTTCGATCACAATATCCTTGAAGCCTGACATAAGCAGTTTTCGCTCAGCCGCATTCGCTTGCGCCGCGGGCAGGCAAAGCCCGGCCAGCATCGCCAATGTGAAAATGAAACGGAACATCACTATCTCCTGCGCCAAGCATGCTGTGCGTTTTCGATATCGCTGATTTGCAAAGACCGGTCAAACGCTGCGTTATATCAGTGTTATAGCGGCACAACATGATGGAGAGATTAACGCGGGCCTCCGCCCATCGCAAACGCGTAAAAGGCGGCCATCGTAAAACGAAAAGAAGCGCCGAATGGCCGGCGCTTCTTTTTGTTTATCTATGATGTAACGCTATCAGCTTTCTTCCTGATCATACCATTGCGGTGCCGCTTCGTTCAGCACTTCAAGGATCTTGACGAGCGCAGCCGGTTCGTCGGTTTTCTCCATCGCGGCCAGCTCGCGGGCCAGACGGCTTGATGCTGCTTCAAAGATTTGCCGCTCCGAATAGCTTTGTTCCGGCTGATCGTCGGGACGGAACAGATCGCGCGTTACCTCGGCAATTGACACAAGATCGCCGGAATTGATTTTCGCTTCATATTCCTGTGCGCGCCGCGACCACATGGTGCGTTTAACCTTTGGTTTGCCGGTCAGTGTGACCATCGCTTCTTTCAGCGTTTTGTCAGATGAAAGTTTACGCATCCCCACGCTTTCGGCCTTATTAAATGGCACGCGCAAGGTCATTTTCTCTTTTTCAAATCGCAGCACATACAGCTCCAGCTGCATGCCTGCTATTTCTTCATTCTGCAGTTCGATGACACGGCCTACACCGTGTTTGGGATAGACGACATAATCGCCGACGTCGAAAGATACCGCTGAGGTAGCCATAGATACGAACCCTTTCTGTAAAGTTCAACGCGAACCATCGGCGTGATGCCGAGGAACGCAGGAAATTGGAGATTGCGCGGTGATAAAGGACCGCCGCCTATGACGTGAAATAGTCTGAATTTAATATCTTATGCTTTTTACCTATCAAACTGGCCGAAGCCGCCTAATTTTTTGCATATATAGCAGATATAGCGTCAGTTTACAAATTCGCATTTGCTGACAGGAAACGCTGGAAACGCAACAAGCGGACAGCGTGAATGCCGTAGCGTCACCCGGCGGGATCGCCACTTTTGCGACGATACAATGGCCAGCAATACAACAAAATGCCAGATTTGTGTTGCGAGCGGCAGCAGTTTGAAGAACAGTGGGCGCATGATCCGGCAATATGAACTGGTGGAGCGCGTTCGCGCCTATAATCCTGAAGTTGATGAGGAGCGTCTGAACCGCGCCTATGTCTATACCGTGAAGATGCACGGGGCGCAAAAGCGGGCGAGCGGCGATCCGTATTTCAGCCATCCGGTCGAAGTGGCCGGGCTGATGACCGAGCTGAAAATGGATGAAGACACCATTATCACTGCCTTGCTGCACGATACTGTCGAAGATACGCTGACGACGACGCAGGATATTGAACATAATTTCGGCAGCGATGTTGCGCGGCTCGTCGACGGCGTCACGAAATTATCGAAGATAGAAGCGCAGACAGAAGATGAACGCGCAGCGGAAAATCTGCGCAAATTCCTGCTCGCTATTTCTGATGATCTGCGTGTGCTTCTGGTAAAGCTGGCAGACCGGTTGCACAATATGCGCACTTTGCATTTTGTGCCCGATGAGGCGAAGCGGCGGCGTATCTCGCGCGAGACGATGGATATCTATGCGCCGCTCGCCGAACGGATCGGCATGTATGAATTCATGCATGAAATGCAGCTGTTGGCATTCCGCCAGCTGGAGCCGGATGCCTATGCAACGATAACCGACCGGTTAAGCCAGATCCGCGCGCGCGGCAAAGCACAGGTGGAGGAGATCAGCCAGACGATCAAGCTGGCGATGATGGACAGCGATATATCGGTGCAAGTGTCGGGCCGCGAAAAACATCCTTATTCGATCTGGCGCAAAATGCAGGAACGCCATGTCGCCTTTGAACAGTTGACCGATATCAATGCCTTTCGCATCATCACGGATAATGAGGATGATTGTTACCGCGTGGTTGGCGCGCTGCACCGCCGTTGGGCGATGGTGCCGGGACGGTTCAAGGATTATATCTCAACGCCCAAGCGCAACGGGTATCGATCGATCCACACAACGATCATGTTCGATCAGAATATGCGCGTCGAAGTGCAAATCAGGACAGCAGAGATGCACCGCGCGAATGAACAGGGGCTGGCCGCGCATTGGGCCTACAAACAGGAAGGCAGTGCCGACGGGCAGGCTGGATGGATTCGCGACCTTATCGAGATACTTGAAACCAGTCAGGGCGCGGAGGAATTCCTCGAAAACACGCGAATGGCGATGTATCAGGACCGGATATTCGCATTCAGCCCGAAAGGCACGCTGCTGCAATTGCCCAAAGGCGGCACGCCAGTGGATTTCGCCTATGCCGTCCACACCGATCTTGGCGACAAGGCTGTCGGTGCAAAGGTCAACAACCGGCATGTTCCGCTGCGCACACCGCTGGAAAATGGCGATATGGTGGAGATATTGAAAAGCGACGCACAAAAGCCGCAGCAAAGCTGGCTGAACTTTGTTGCAACCGGCAAGGCGCGCGCCGCAATTCGCCGCCATGTCCGCTTGCAGGAACGCGACGAACTCATCACCATTGGCCGCAAGCTATTTTCTGAAATTGCCCGCCAGATGCCAGGCGCAATCGGGAAAAAGGCAACGCTGGCAGCGATGAACCGGCTGGATTTCGAAAGCGAGGAGCAGCTGATGCATGCTATTGGTTCCGGGCGGCTGCGCGATCAGGAATTGATGGAGGCGCTGGTCCCGGGGTTTGATAAAAAGGATGTCGAGAATTGGGGCAGCCGCGGCAATGTCATTTCCATTCGCGGTTTAACACCGGGGGTCGCATTTTCACTCGGCGAATGCTGCCACCCGATACCTGGCGACCGGATCGTCGGGCTGCGCCATCAGGGGCAGCCGGTTCAGGTTCATACAATAGACTGCGACAGTCTGGCGAATGGGGTGGATGCCGACTGGATTGATTTAAGCTGGGGCAAGGGCAGTGATGGCGGCGCGGCGAAAATGCGGCTTACCTTGCATAACAGGCCCGGCATGCTGGCCGAGGTGGCGGGCATTTTCGGCTATCACATGGCCAATATACTGAACCTGCAAATGGCCAACCGCGATCAGGAATTTCACGGGTTTGATGTGACGGTCGAAGTGCATGATCTGCAACATCTGATGCGGATTATATCGGCGCTGCGCGCATCCGAAGCGGTGGCGCACGCCGAACGCCTGTATGAAACCCCCGAATTGGCCAACAGTGATACAGCAGAAGGAACCGCTGCCCATGTCTGACGACACCACAGATCTGCCCACCGGATATCAATTGTCTGCGATGGACCCCGTTTACCGGGAAACCCCGTGGGACAAGCTGCGGGCCTTGCGCGCCGCCGATCCGGTGCATCATGATCAGCAGCTGAACCGGTATTTCCTTACCCGCGGGCAGGAGGTGGCGGCGCTGATAAAAAACCGCCATCTTGATGCCGATCCCACGAAGGCAAATGAAGGAAGTTTCTCCAAAACATTATACGGACGCAATCATAAGGAATTGTCGATCCTGATGATGGATGATCCGGAGCATGGGCGGCTGCGCGGGCTGGTGGTGAAGGCGTTCAACAAACGATCTGTCGAGGCGCTGACGCCCAAAATTGAACAGATTGCCGCATCGCTGGCAAACGATATCGCACAGCAGGCGGAGGAATTTGATTTTGTACAAGGCTTCGGCTCGCCATTGCCGACGACGGTGATGGCCGAACTGTTGGGCATTGATGCCGCTGACCGCGCCGATTTCCGCCGCTGGTCGCTGGGCTGTATGCAGGCGTTGAACCCGTTCCGAAGCGAGGAGCAGACCGCGCTGTATGAAGCATCGACCACGACGCTGGCCGATTATCTGGCGCGCGAAGTGGACGCCCGGCGCGGTAATCCCAGCGATGATCTTATCAGCCAGCTCGCAATTGCAGAGGAAGAAGGCGACAGTCTTTCAACCGAGGATATCGTTCTTCTCATCCGCCTGCTGCTGATTGCGGGAAACAGCACGACGACCGATCTGATCAACAGCGGCGTTGTGCAGTTTTTGAAACATCCCGGCGAGCTGGCAAAGCTGCGCGATAATCCGGCGCTGATAGATAATGCGCTCGATGAAATTCTGCGCGTCGAGCCTCCCGTGGCGCAAGTGCTGCGCAGCGCGCATGAGGATATGCAGGTTGCGGACAAGGCCGTAAAGCGCGGAGACACGCTGCATATGTCTTTGTTTGGCGTGCATTATGATCCGGAGTTGAACCCTGATCCGGAGAGATTTGATATCACGCGCAAGGATATCAAGCATTTCGCGTTTGGCGGCGGCGCGCATTATTGCCTTGGTGCGGGGCTGGGCAAGGTGCAGGCGCGAATTGCATTGCCGATGCTGTTTGCGCGTTTCCCCGATCTGGCCTTTGCGCCGGGGCGTGACGTAAAGCATAAGATCGCGCCGGCGTTTAACGGCTATGGCGAGCTGTGGCTGGTGACATAATCACCCGCGCATATTCGGCGGCCATGGGAAGAACGCCGAAGTGCGCTCAATATAGCGGGCATATTCGGGCCGGCGTTTTTTCATGCCGCGTTCAAGCATCGGTGCGCCTGACCATTTCATCAACGTAAATGACAGAAATACCGGCCCGGCCACGCTGGCCGCTGCCACCCAAAATCCTGCGTCCGCTGCAATTAGCCAGATGCCCCACCATGCCAGAAAATCGCCGAAATAGTTGGGGTGCCGGGTATAGCGCCACAGGCCGGTGTCCATAACCTTGCCTGCGTTCGCGGGGTCTGCCTTGAACGTCTTCAATTGCGCATCGCCGATGCTTTCAAACAATATGCCAATGATAGCCGCCAGCGCGCCGATGATTGCGATACCGCCTATCGCGCCTGTATCCGCAGACGCCATGATGCCAAGCTGCGCGGGAAGGCAGGTGATGAACAGCAAAGGCGCCTGCATCGCAAACACCATGATGAGCGCCGCCAATGGCCAATTCCATCCGCGCTTCTCCATCGCACTGCGCAGGATTGATGTATAGCGGCTGTCCGCACCATTGGCCCGCCAGCGCGTGTAGAGATGTAATGCAAGGCGAAGGCCCCACGCCGCCACCAAAGCTATGATCAGCGCAGCGCGCCCACCCGGCATGCCCATCTGCACCCAGCTTGATGCCGCCATGATGACCATGCCAAAACCCCAGAACGCATCGATAAAGGATACATCGCGGATTTTGCAGGCATACCCCCACAGCAAAATGATGGCACCCATCAACAGCGCGAAATTGATACCGAGCGCCGCGAATATGCTATCCATCGTTAGCATTTCCAGCGCCAGTTTTAT
>ENA-ORXU01000979-ORXU01000979.1-marine-metagenome-genome-assembly--contig:-NODE-979-length-26858-cov-4.174713_pt1 | contig 26858 bp, 27 predicted proteins | sample MGYA00237869_ERZ511484 | MGnify/ENA metagenome assembly ERZ511484
CATTGCTCATAGAAAACTATGAAGATGAACATTATCCAATTGAGGCACCAGACCCAATCGAAGCGATAAAAATCCGGATGGAGGAACTGAACCTAAAACAAAAGGACTTGGTTGGAGTGATCGGCGGAAAGAGCAGGGTGTCGGAAATTCTGAATCGAAAGAAAAGATTGACCGTGGATATGATAAGGGAATTGGAAAGAATACTTCAAATTTCCGCATCGGTCCTTGTCAATAATTACCAGCTTGCGGAAAAATAACAAACGGTAATAAAACCTAAAAACAAAACAGCTTCGGGCTTTACCGAATGGTTTGCGTATTTTTCTAAAGTCCGCCAAAACATTTGGATTGTGGGATTTCAAACAAAAAATTAAAACAAAAACAAAAAGTTTTGGCTAAATGCAAGATGGAAAGTAATCGCTTATTTGCTCCCGTGCTGTTCTTAGTTGAACCATTGGCAAACATAAACAAACCTCCCAAAATTGAGGATTATCACTTGGAATTGTAACGGAGCATTTAGGAAAAAGTTCGAACACTTATCGGACTACAATGCGGACATCCATATCATTCAAGAATGCGAAAACCCATTTGAAACCGAACACATGGAATACAAAGTATGGGCCGAAAACCATCTTTGGATTGGAGACACCAAAAATAAAGGAATTGGAATTTTTGCCAATAAGAATGTGGAACTGGAAAAGCTTAATTGGACGGACCATTTCGAAGAAAGAAAGGTAAAACACTTTTTACCCTGTAAGGTAAATCGAGATTTTAATCTATTAGCCGTTTGGACTCACAGCAACAATTCACCGACCTTTGGATATATCGGTCAATTATGGAAATACCTCCAGATCCACAAGTCCAAATTCAAGAAGAGCTTAATTTTAGGAGACTTCAATAGTAACGTATTTTGGGACAGATCTCGCAGATGGTGGAATCATTCGGACGTTGTCAGGGAACTGGGAGAAATTGGAATTAAGAGCCTTTACCACAAATTTTGGAACGAAGAGCAGGGTAAAGAAACTCGACCCACCCTTTTTCTTCAAAAAAACATTGAAAAGCCATATCACATCGATTATGTTTTCGGGAGTATGGAGTTTCAAAATAAACTAAAGAAATTAGTGGTCGGAGATGTAAATAAGTGGCTTAAATTTAGTGATCACTTACCAATAATTTGTGAATTCGCACAGGAAATAACGGATGCCAACAAAGACGTATAAAAATAATAGGATAATAAGTGCTTTTCAAAAGGTTAGCGCACCTTAGCAAGGTCGCCAAATTTTTAAACTTGGCTTGTGTCCATCCGATTGGTTTGCGCCTTTTTTCAGCGCTACTTTTTATACACAACACCATTAAAATAGAACGTCGCCTCCCCAATAATAAACAACAAGACCTATGAAAAAACCTAAACAGCTACATCCCCTTATAATCTTCTTTACAATCTTACTAACATTTACCAACTGCAAAAACGAAAAAACGGACCCAAAACCCGAACCAAAAATCGATTTGGTAGATTTTGTTATCAGCAATGGCCAAATACTAGACGGCACCGGGAAAAAAGCATACCCGTCTAATATCTACATTAATGGTGATAGCATAGTCTACATCGGTAATTTGACCAATCCCGATTTGAAAATCGGTAAAACTATCGATGCCAAAGGTAAAATAGTCAGTCCTGGGTTTATAGACCTACACGCTCATGGCGACCCATTGAGCACCCCAGATTTTGAGAATTTTTTGGCGATGGGCGTTACCAGTATCGTTTTGGGGCAAGATGGTTCTAGCACCGATGTCAAAGATTTAAAATCCCATTTAGACAAAGTTGACAAACAGAATTTAGGCGTAAATATCATCGAATTCGTGGGTCATGGCACACTTCGGAATCTCACTGGAATCGGTACCAAAAGTAAAATCACCGATAATGAACTAGCAGAGTTAAAAGAGGTTTTAAAAGAACGGTTAGCATATTGTTTCGGACTTTCCACAGGGCTTGAATATGCGCCTGGCCTTTACGCAGAAGAAAGTGAATTAGTAGCCTTGGCAGAGGTAGTCGGTGAAGAGAAGAAGCTAATAATGAGCCATATGCGAAATGAAGATGATAATGCCGTAATCGCGTCTATAAAGGAATTGAGTCGCCAAGGCAAAAAAACACGGGTACATATCGCACATTTAAAATCCGTTTATGGAAAAGGCGAGGAACGGGCCCACGAAATTTTAGATACCATAAAAAAAATTAGACAATCCGGAATTCAGTTAACTGCGGATATGTATCCGTATATGGCAAGTTATACGGGTATTGGCATTGTTTTTCCCGATTGGTCCAAAACACCGCAACAATTCGAAAAAGCCAAGAAGAACCGCAGAAAGGAGTTAGAGGATTTTATCCGAAAAAAGGTCAACTTACGTAACGGCCCTGAAGCTACCTTATTAGGTTCGGCGCCTTATACCGGCATGACATTAGCAGAAGCGGCGGCTTCAAAAAAGAAACCTTTCGAAAAGTTTTTGGTTGAAGATCTGGGGCCACAAGGTTCATCAGGTGCTTATTTTGTAATGAACAAAGCCTTACAGGAAACGTTTTTAGCAGATCCTATTGTCGGTTTTTGTTCCGACGGCAGTAAAACGGGGCATCACCCACGCGGGCATGGTACATTTGCCAAAATTATTGAAACGTATGTGGTAAATGATAGTATACTGCCCCTAGAAGAAGCCGTTCGAAAAATGACCTCTTATGCCGCCGATATTCTGCAATTAAAAAAACGTGGCTCATTGATCATTGGTAACAAAGCCGATATCCTCATTTTTGACCCAAAAGACATCACAGCACCAGCAGATTATGTTAATCCACATCAATTGGCAAAAGGATTTGGAAAGGTATTCGTAAACGGAAAATTGGTTAGGGACAATGAAAAGTTGGCCATGGAACTAAGTGGTAAGGTGTTATTACCCGAATAATACTGGAAAAATTAGCAATAAGGATATCGACTTAGGCACATAGATAATAAGAATTGAAATGTAAACATGAAAACTAAATTTTAACCGCAAAGTTCGCAAACCTGCCTGCCGGCGGGCAGGGAAATTCAGAAGACAAATCCTTTGCGCTCATTGCATAAACCCTTGCGCACCTTGCGGTTAAACCAATATTGGATGGGTATTGAGGCAACGACCACATTCTAAAAATTACAAAATCCCCATTAATTTGGTTTGACAGTATTGGTTAAGTGCCTAAGTCAATAAGGATATTTTCAAACATAGAACTCGCTTAAACTTTGGGCCTTGACAAACACTGAAAAAGAAATGAAAAGTAATCTATGGGTGCTACTAGCACTGGTTCTTTTATTTTCGATGGGCCACGCCCAACTAATCGATTCTACGCTCCAATACTTGGCCCAAGACCCGCCGTCGGATATTCCTGAAAAGTTTGCGCCGAATATTATCTCACTGGAAAACGAAAATGAATTCGGTTCGGTATTTTCAAAAGATGCTTCCGAATTTTTCTATGCCGTAGATGGCAATGGAAGGGCAGAAATACGGTATACCCGATTGAAAAATGGTTCTTGGTCTTTACCCCAAACGATTATTTCCCATAAAACCTATAGCCATAACGACCCTTTTCTATCCCCCGATGAAAAAGAACTATACTATATCTCCGATAGGCCCCTTCAAGGCACCGGTGATAAAAAAGATTATGACATCTGGTATTCGATAAGGGAAATTGATGGATGGTCAGAACCTATAAATGTAGGTCATCCTATTAACACCGATAAAAACGAATACTACATTTCCTTTACTTCGGAGGGTACGCTCTATTATTCCTCCAACCATGCAGCAGAAGAAAACCGAGACCATGATTTTGATATTTATACCGCAAAAAAGAAAGAAGGTGTTTTTCAAGAACCTAAAAGATTGGACAACGCAATCAACTCAAAAAGATATGAGGCCGATGTTTTCGTTTCCCCCGACGAATCGTTTCTGATTTTTTGTGCCGCACGAAAAGACGGCTTGGGCAAAGGGGATCTGTACATCAGTTTTAAAGCAGCGGACGGCAGTTGGACAGTCGACAAAAATATGGGCGAAAGAATCAATTCGGAAAATCATGAACTTTGCCCTTTCGTCTCCGCGGACGGAAAGTATTTCTTCTTTACCAGTAATCAAGATATCTACTGGGTAGATGCAAGAATTATCGATAGTTATAGATAAATAGCAAAATGGACAAACCCTTCATTACCGACCAGACATTTAAAGGATCCGATTTCACTAAAAACAGACTGCCCCAAGGCGAATATGAAAACTGTGTTTTCGAGGCATGCGATTTTTCGGAAGGTTACCTCGATAACCAGAATTTTATGGAGTGTGAGTTTATCGACTGCAACCTTAGTAATACAAATCTAATGAACACCCTATTCAAAGAAGTCGATTTCTTACATTGCAAAATGATGGGGCTAAAGTTTGAAGACTGCAACGATTTTCTGATGGATTTTAGCTTTAGCCATTGTACCTTAAATCTTTCTTCGTTTTATGGCCTCACCTTAAAAAATCAAAAATTCGATACCTGTAAATTGGTTCAGGTCGATTTTACCGAGGCCGAACTGACAGCAAGTTCTTTTGTTAATTGCGATTTGGAAGGAGCTATATTCGAGCGAACCAATCTGGAAAAATCCGACTTTAGAAGCACTGTTCATTTCACTATTGACCCTGAAAAGAATCGACTTAAAAAGGCCAAGTTTTCAAAAGATGGTGCTTTGAGACTACTCAAAAACCATGATATCATTGTCGAAGATTGCTAAGACCCTCACAGGTTTCCCGCCATGTTAAATTCGATTTAAAGAGGACTTTATGTGTTTCAAAAAAAATCAAAGACAGACAAAACCTTTGGGGTCGATATCGCACATCCGTTTACAAACGGATAATTTGTATATTGTTACCAACAAACAACCCTTGCCGATGCAACGAATTTTAGCACTACTTCTCTTCATTTGCGCAGGTGCACAAGCACAAAACACGCTTTCTTTCTCCGAAGGCGGCATTTCTCCTAAAGCCGATCTATCTGAAATCGCTTGGATGGAAGGCCATTGGAGGGGCGAGGCATTCGGTGGTATCACCGAAGAAATATGGAGTCCGCCCCTTGGCGGCTCGATGATGTTTTCATTTAAACTTGTGAATGAAGGCGAGGTCAGTTTTTATGAACTCGGCCACATACGTCAAGTTGATGGTACATTGGTTTTTGAGCTGAAACACTTTCATGGTGATTTAAAGGGATGGGAAGAAAAAGATGAGGTACAAAGCTTTAGACTGATAAAGGTCGATGGAAACAGGTTATATTTCGACGGCTTCACCTTCGAGAAAATCAACACCGAAGAAATCAATATTTATGGCTTGATCGGCCATGATGATGGAACTACCGAAGAAGTAGTTTTCAATTATAAAAGACAGTAGCTTGGAGGAGAAAAAGAAATGTGAAGAATGCGGTAACGAAATTATGGGTCGGGTAGATAAGAAATTCTGTTCCGATTACTGTCGCAACGCTTATCACAATAAAATCAATAAGGACAGTAAAAAAATCATCCGAAACACCAACAACAAACTCCGTAAAAATTATCGCATTTTAGATAGCTTCCCGCTAAAGGAGGGTAAAACAAGAACTTCACGTACCCGTTTGATAGACAAAGGATTCAACTTCGATTTTTTTACTAATCTATATACCACCAAAAAAGGCACAGTCTATTACTTTGTATATGATCTTGGCTATTTGCCCTTGGAAAATGAATATTATATGATCGTGAAGCGGGATTAAAAGCCCCCTCTAGCTCCCCCTCAAGGGGAGAATAAAAACAATAAATGCTTTCCGTTCGGAAAGCATTTTTTATACATAAGAGTAAGGGTTCTCCCCTTGAGGGGGAGTTAGAGGGGGCTGCCTCCTTATTTCCAATTATGACCGGTCAATTTTAGAGCCGCAATAACGATATCTTTTCTACTGATCTGGCCGACCAAAATACCGTCTCTCATAACGGGCAACCTTCTACGGTTGTGTTTATCGAAAATACCTGCCGCATCAAAGATTGAAATATCGTGCGGAATAGTTTCCACTTCACTCGTCATAAATTTCTCGACGCTCTTATCGAGTATCGGTTGATTGAAGTACCGACTTTCCGAAATTGTCTTCATACAATCGGCCTCGGAGATGATGCCGACCAAAAATCCGTTATCGTCCATCACAGGACCACCGGAAATCTTATTTTTGGCAAAGGCTTCCATAACCTCCAAAATAGATTGTTCGGGAGAAAAGGTGACAAGCTTTCTAGTCATATAATCCGATACCAGTATAGGTGCATCGTAGTCTTTTTTAGTCGTTGATTTGGCCCTTGGCCCCATAAAACTCTTGATTCCCATATCGATTTGGTTTTTTTGATTGCCCAAATGGCAAACAGGGTTAATGCTTCAAGATAGTGAAATTTTCAATGCATTTCTGAATTATTCGATATATGAACTGTCAATTTCATAATTTTTAACACATACCGGATAAGGGTTTCTTTGATATACCCCGATTCAGAACAAGCCATATAACATCGGAATTTTATACTTTTAGCAATACAATTCCAGTAATGAAAAGATTCTCTTCCCTAACTACATTCATACTATTGGCATTGGCAGTGTATTGGGGTTTTCGCAGTTCGATGCCCATCTACGAGAGTGATGCTACCATATCAGAAACTTCGTTTTCTACGGATAGGGCTTTGGAACATGTAAAAAATATTGCCGAAAAACCACATGCCGTAGGCTTTTCGGCGCACGAAGAAGTGCGTGAATACATAGTCGGCGAACTCCAAAAGATGGGTTTGGAGACTACGCTACAAGAGGGCTATAATTTAGGCGACGAAAGCATTCTGAGTAAAGCGGTCAATATTATTGCCCATATCGAAGGTTCGGAAAACGGCAAGGCATTACTACTACTTTCCCATTATGACAGCAGTCCGCATTCGGCGTTGGGGGCCAGCGATGCAGGTAGCGGGGTGGCGACCATTTTAGAGGGTGTACGGGCATTTTTATCAGAAAACAAAAAGCCGAAAAACGACATTATCATTTTAATTTCCGACGGGGAAGAACTCGGTCTAAACGGTGCCGATCTCTTCGTAAACCAACATCCATGGGCAAAGAGCGTCGGTCTAGTGCTGAATTTCGAGGCAAGGGGCAGTGGTGGCCCCAGCTATACCTTTATAGAGACCAATCGGGGCAACCAAAACCTCGTTCGTGAATTTATTGAGGCGAATCCAAAATACCCTATGGCAAATTCGTTGTACTACAGTATCTACAAGATGCTGCCCAACGATACCGATCTGACCGTTTTTCGAAAAGACAGGGATATCGAGGGCTTTAATTTTGCCTTTATAGATGACCATTTCGACTACCACACCGCGCAAGATTCGTACGAGCGGCTCGACAAGAACACCTTGGCTCATCAGGGTAGCTATCTCTTGCCGTTATTACATCATTTTAGTGACGCCGATTTGAACAACCTGAAAAGTCTGAACGATTATGTTTATTTCAACATTCCGTTTTTCGGCATGGTTTCCTATCCTTTTGATTGGGTCCGGCCGACGTTGGGGTTGGCTATTATCCTATTTTTAGCGATACTAATACGAGGTCTACGCAGAAAAATCTTGAGTTTTAACGAAATTCTAAAAGGCTTCGTCCCATTGGTTATCATTTTGATCATTAACGGCCTAATGGGGTTTTTCAGTTGGTCGTTTCTGAAATGGGCATATCCACAGTATAACGATATGCTTCATGGTTTTACCTATAACGGCTATACCTATATCGTCGCGTTTGTTTTTTTCTCGTTCGCGGTCTGTTTTGGTGTTTACCGTAAATTCAAAAATATCGGAACACCAAATCTTTTGGTCGCTCCGCTCGTCATATGGTTGGTCATTTGTGGGGTAGCGGCCACATATCTGCCCGGCGCAAGTTTCTTTACTGTACCCGTTTTTGCCTTACTGACTGCTTGGTTCGTCTGTATCAACCAAAAAGAGGCGAACCCTTTACTTCTGGTTTTATTAAGCCTGCCGGCAATATGGTTATATTCACCTTTTATAATAGGATTCGCAGTCGGATTAGGCCTCAAAATGATGATTAGCGTTACCATTCTTGTATCGCTGACCTTCTTTTTATTGCTTCCCGTTTTCGGATTTTATACAAATAAAAAACGGTGGGCCTATTTGTGTTTTATTCCATTCTTCGGATGTATGCTGTCGGCACATTTCGATTCCGGTTTCGATTCCGATAATGCCAAGCCAAGTAGCCTTATATATGCCTTGGATACCGACACGAATACTGCACAATGGGCCACTTATGACCACGTGCTTATAGATTGGAACGAACAGTTTCTGGGCAATGATAAAAAGCCTCCTGCAAAACTTGCAAATCATGTGATAAAAAGTAAATATAGCTCTGGGTTCAGCTATGTCGCCGAGGCACCTTTAAAGCAAATCGAAGGGCCGAAAATAGAGACTACGCGCGATACTATTATCGGTAGCGAACGTTTACTGGAAATCTGTATTACGCCACAGCGAAGTGTAAACCGTCTTGATTTGTTTACGAACGAAGTTCAGCTTTTAGCTGCTACCGCTAACGGCATACCGTTTTCTGATCACTATTTGCAGAACCGAGTAAAAGGACGCTTACTAACCCACTACATTAGCGATAACGCATATACCGAATTGCAACTTACTATTAATAAAGACTTGGTGTTTGAGCTTAAAGTTTATGAGGCATCAAATGATCTTTTGGCCCACGAGCAATTCTCGGTACCCGAACGGCCTAAAAATAGTATGCCCATGCCCTTTGTATTGAACGATGCCATATTAACCACAAAAACAGTTCGCTTTGAGTAAAACGATAGCAATTTTAGGGTGCGGATGGTTGGGATTGCCATTGGCGAAAGCTTTTCTTACGGATGGATTTCAGATTCATGGCAGTACGACATCCGAAGAAAAAATTTCGGACTTAGAACGGCACGGCGTAATCCCTTTCCTGATTTCACTTTCCGAAGACAAAATAGAAGGAAACATCCGCGAATTTTTAACGAATGCAGCCGTGTTGATCATAAATGTACCCCCGAAGTTGAGGGGCGAAAATTCAGAGAACTATGTCAAAAAGATGCAATTGCTTCACGATGCATTAAAAAAATCTTCTGTAAGGAAGGTAATTTTCGTCAGTAGCACCTCTGTTTATGGGGATGTTGAGGGAGATGTTACCGAGCAAACGTTACCCCGACCATCGACCGAATCGGGAATACAACTTTTGGCTTCCGAGCATATTTTTAAGGATGACACAGAAATTCAGACAACGATCATCCGTTTTGGAGGATTGATAGGCCAAAAAAGGCATCCTGTGACGATGCTTTCCAAAAGAAAAAATCTGAAAAATGGAAATTCCCCGATCAATCTTATCCACTTGAAAGACTGTATCAAAATCATCTCCGAAATCGTGCAAAAAAATTGGTGGTGCGAAACGTTCAATGGGGTCTATCCGTACCATCCGACGAAGCAAAAATACTACACTTCAGAAGCATTAAGAAAAGGACTACTAATACCGGATTATAGCTACAAAGACCCTAAAAATGGTAAAATTGTGCATTCCTACAATCTTACAAATGTTAAAGAATTCAAGTTTACTACAACGTTGTAGCTGCATTTCACCACACGAATCGATGGTTTCACAACAAAGTCCGTCGATTGTTGTTAAGGCAGCCCGTATTTCATCCATTTAAACATAACTTTGGTGTATAATTTTAAAACTATTTGCCATGGAAAATTCAAGTTTACGTGGGCGAATTCTGATGGAAATCGAGAATTTGATCACGTTCAACTCGCCCAAGCAAAAAGTTCCCCAAAAATTGGAAAATCTGCACGTAGCGATCTTGAAAAATCACTACAATGCAGCTGACGTCTCTATTGATTATCATAGACGAAGAGTTGAAATGGATATCGTGATGGACGATAACGATTATGACCCCAAAAAGGTAAATCTTTGCGTTCCGACCTTACATGCCAACCTTTGGTTCAGAAACCTGCGCGATTTTATGAAATCGTGTATCGACTACGATTCCAAGAGTGTTGCATTCTATGCCACGCTACTTCGATCGTACCAAAACAACGACATTACCCTCGTTGCGTAACTTTTACCAAACCAGACCAACATAAAAAGGATGCCTTCGGGTGTCCTTTTTTTATTTTGCCCCACACGGAATTTCGTAAAGGTAATTCCGACCTCGCCCAATGGAAGGTCTATTCAAAAACTTTAGCTAATGGCTTTAGGAAAATTATTTAGATTGAACTCATCTTGAATTTTCCTTTGAACTACAAAGCATTATGGTTTTTATAACAGATAGGTACCGATAATTTTAATAGTTTAGCGCACCGAACTAAAAATCAGAAAACCATCAAATAAGAACACATGAAAAAAGTATTAGTTGTAATGCTATTGGGCATTGGCTTTTCAATGACCGCACAGACCAAGACCGAACTGCAAAAACATTACGAAGAATTTTATCAAGAAATGCGACTTCAGGGCGACGTCAACGGGGTGGTCAACGCACTCACGCACCTGAACGTAATGGCCCCATCAAAAGAACGCAAAGATACGCTTGCCTATGTTTATGCGAACAACAATCAACATTTGCAGGCACTGAATACCATTGGTATCGAAAAAGACGCGGCCGATTCGGATATGGCGGTACAGGTAAAGGCCATTTCGTTAAAGGCATTGAACCAGCCTAAAAGGGCACTGGAACATTTTGAAGAGCTTAATAAAAGAAATCCGAATGCATATTTGGCTTATGAACTTGCAGACTTGAAGATTCAGACCGGTGATAATGCCGGGGCAACGACCAACATAGAATACGGTATCACGAATTCAAAAGATGATATGAAGTATGCCTTCTATGAAAGACAACAGCCTTATGAAGTACCTTTAAAGGCAGCATTTTTGCATTTGAAGGCCCTTACAAAATACAATAATGACAAAGAGAACATTGATACGGCAGTTGCGTTGATCGACGAGGCCCTTGCCATCGACCCGAATTTCAACTTGGCCAGTCTGAGCAAACAGGCCTTAATGACAAGAAAAAATCCGCCTGCGGCTGCCGATGCTCCTGCTCCCGCACCAGATGCTCCTCCGGTTGTAGAGAAAAAGGATAATAAGAAGAAGAAAAAGAACAACTAGGCGTAAAATACGTTTAGTGTTATCGTAAAAAAGGGAGGGCCGGTATGGTATACCGGCCCTCCCTTTTTTTTAATGAGTCGGTATTTGACATCTTGAAAAAAGCAACCAAAAAGTTGCATATTAAAATATATCGAGTATATTTGCAACCATATAGTTGCATTTTAACCTTTAAATAGTTTTATTATGAAAGATGTCATCATCAGAGAGCAAATGTTCAATCATTCCATCGACAAGATTTGGAGCGCCATTTCAAAAGCGGAGGAGATCTCTACATGGTTTATTAATGCCGATTTCAAGGCAGAGCCCGGTTATAAGTATACCTTTACAGCTAGTGAAGAGCAAGGTTGTACCCAAATTAAAGGTGTCGTAAAAGAGGCCGACCCTTACACACTGGTATATACTTGGGTCGTTCAAGATACAGATACTGAAACCATTGTTAAATGGGTCTTAGAGGAAATTAATGGTCAGACCAAAGTGGTTTTGGAACATTCAGGAATAGCGAACTACCCAGGAGAAACGGCGCTAACTATGTTCGGGCATTTTGGTAAAGGTTGGGACAATTGCATCAACCTACTTACCGAATATCTAACAAAAGAAGTAAATGCAAGATAAAATAACCAGAATTCTAAAGGCCGTTGCCGACCCAACAAGGCGTGAAATTTTTCATGCTTTGGTCGTTGCGGCCACGGCATTGCCCATAACCCAAATAGCGAACCAATTCGACATCAGTCGCCAAGGGGTGACCAAACATATAAAAACCTTGGAAGATGCCGGTTTGGTACGAATCAAGAGCGAGGGTCGCGAACGTTTTTGTTTTGCCGATACTAAACCCTTGAAAGAAGTGAATCATTGGCTTAAGTTCTATGAACAATTTTGGAGCGATGCACTAGGTAATCTAGGCACATATCTCGATAAAAAATCTTAGCCGGTAAAAGAAGAAAAACAAAAATTGAAAAGTTACTTGTTCGGTTTTTGAAATCGAAGTGATTTAAACTTTTTTACATTTTAGAGACTGTTTTGAAAATAGTTTTAGAACTGAAACCTAATTATTTCTGCCTACTGTAACTGCTCACTGCCAGCTATCATTCCTCCAAAATCAATTTGGTATCCAACGTATTGTTAACGATTACATTGAATTGGTTACGAAACGCGTTGTACGCCTCGAGCATCTGAAGAATCGACTCTTGAGGATCTGTTCGATAAATAAGGTCTCCCTTTACCTTCAACGTATAGGTTTTAAATACTTTTTGACGGCTCTTTACTTGGGGGGTATCGAACTTTTCAGGGTATGTAGATTTTGCCAAGACGTTTTGTTTCTCGATCAGATTTTCAATGGTCAAACTTAAATCTTCACGGTTCTCGACGGTATATATCGCATCAAAACTATTTTCAAGGCCATTATATTCGAGCCAATCGTTTAAGATAGTTTGCGCACTCGCATTAATCACCAACTTTTCAGGCCACTTTTCAGTGATAATCTCATAACCGGAGGTATCGTTGACAACCACTTCGCTTTTTTCATCCTTACAAGAAAGGAATACCAAAAAAACCAGCCCCAAAGGTAATAATCTAGCCATGTAGCGAATGTACAAATTTTGGAATCAGTTACCTTTATGGCAATATTCATTTTAACTTCCTTTTAATGCAAAAATCCATTCTGATTATTGGCGCCTGTGGGCAAATAGGCACCGAACTGACCTATGCCCTAAGGGATAAATATGGAAATGAAAACGTAATCGCCAGCGACATCCGCGAGGGCAACGAAAGTCTTATGGCATCGGGCCCCTTCGAAATTCTTGATGCCACGGATTATGATGCCCTAGAAGAAATCGTGGCCTACCATGAAATCGGGGAAGTATACCTTATGGCCGCCATGCTAAGCGCTACAGCGGAAAAATTTCCGATGCGCGCCTGGAACCTGAACATGAATTCGCTTTTTAACGTTCTTACCTTGGGAAAGGAAAAAAAGATAGAAAAAATATTCTGGCCCTCGAGCATTGCCGTTTTCGGCCTGAATACGCCCAAAGCCAATACACCCCAAATTACGATAATGGAGCCTAGTACGGTCTATGGAATAAGCAAACAATCGGGAGAGCGTTGGTGCGACTATTACCATCATAAATTCGGAGTAGATGTAAGAAGTGTTCGGTATCCCGGCTTAATAAGTTGGAAAACTATGCCCGGCGGTGGCACGACCGACTACGCCGTTGAAATATACCACAAAGCCATATCAGATACACAATATACTTGCTTCTTAAAAGCGGACACCTCACTGCCCATGATGTTTATGGATGATGCCATTCGTGCTACATTACAGATTATGAATGCTGAAACCGAAGATGTGAAAATTCGTTCTTCGTATAATTTGGCGGCTATGAGTTTTACGCCCGAAGAAATCTCAAAAAGTATAAAAAATCATATTCCTGATTTCAAAATTTCCTACGAACCCGATTTTCGACAGGCCATCGCCGATTCTTGGCCTAGTAGTATCGATGATACCTTGGCCCAAAAAGATTGGAATTGGAAGGCGGAATTCGATTTGGAACGCACTACGAAAGAAATGTTGAAGAATTTGAACTAAGGGACTGTTTTGAAAACTTAGCACTTCTTTACTTCTTCGGTGCCTCGGCGTATTTTTTCAAAATAGCTTCCTGAGACAACTCACCAAATAGACAATCTTCTGCAGAATTTACAAGGTAGCGCCCGTTCAATGCCTCGCGCCCCAATAACATTCTGTAATTCATGGTGTCCCTACTGGCGAGGGTAAGTTTGATACTAAAGGTATTCTTACCGAGCGTTAACAGCGTGCGTATCATAAATCGCTCTTCGGAAGCTCCCATGCTGCTTTTGACCATTTTTCTGCGGACCAATTTGGCCTCGCATTTTATAATGATATTCGGATTGTCTTGAATGGGGTCTACTTCGAACCGCACCCAATCAACGTCTTCCTTACTAAAAACTTCGATATTTGTTGCGTGGATGGAAGAGGTCTTTGCCCCTGAATCTACTCTAGCTTGGATAGCAGGAATGCCAAGCTTTTTAAACACGCACCACTCTTTACTTCCAATTATTTTCAGCTTTGTCATATTTTATTGTCATTCCCGCGCCTGTGCTGAACCTGCCCGCCGGCAGGCAGGTTCATTTCAGTAAAGGCGGGAATCTGTTTTTTTCTCTGTAAAGCTCTTTTTACTCGGTGAAACTCTGTGCAATAGCTATATCACAGAGTTTCACAAAGACTCACGGAGTTACACAGAGAAAAAACAGTTTCCTAGAATACTTTAAATGTATCTATGGGTCTTTTTGTATCCAAACTATTTCTTACGTAACTCAAAAATATCAGTCCGTCTATCCTTTAAATTCCTGACCGCACCGAATTGGTTGAGTTCTCGCAACAGATCGATATCTACATCGGCAATTAAAATCATTTCCGTATTCGGAGTGGCCTCTGCCTTTATACCGTTGGTAGGAAACGAAAAATCGCAGGGTGTAAATACCATGGACTGGGCGAACTGAATATCCATATTCTGTACATTGGGCAGGTTGCCCACACTACCCGCAATGGCCACATAACATTCGTTTTCTATGGCCCTTGCCTGCGCGCAGTGTCGTACTCGCGAATATCCGTTTTGGGTATCGGTCAAGAAGGGGATGAACAAAATGTCCATTCCCTCATCGGCCAGCAATCGGCTCAATTCAGGAAATTCGGAATCGTAGCAGATTAATATCCCAATTTTACCACAGTCCGTGTCAAAAGCTTTCAATTGATTGCCGCCCTGCATACCCCAAACTTTGGCTTCATCGGGCGTAACATGTAATTTTTCATAGCGTTCCATACTGCCATCCCTGCGGCACAAATAACCAACATTATATAATCGGCCATCGATCATCTCAGGCATACTACCCGTTATGATATTGATGTTGTACGAAATCGAAAATTCACTGAATTTTTGTACCAAGGCCTCGGTATGTTTTGCAAGTTCACGAATGGCGTCAGGGGTCGATAAATGATTATCCTTCGCCATTAATGGGGCGTTGAAAAATTCTGGAAAGAGTGCAAAATCTGACCGATACCCCGATACGGCATCTATAAAATATTCCGCTTGTTGTAACAACTCCTCCAAATCTTTGTACGGGCGCATTTGCCATTGTATCAAGCCAAGACGGATTATCTTTTTCTTGGTCGCGGCCTTTTTAGAGGGTTTTTGATAATAGATATTGTCCCACTCCATCAAAATGGCAAAATCATTGGAATCCTTATCCCCTTCGAGGTAGCCCTTCATAACCTTGGCCGGATGAAAATCGTTGTTTATCTGAAAGTTCAGTACAGGGTCTTCGATTTCCTTTCTACGCACTTTTGCGATGTATTCTTTCGGCGTCAGGTCATCGACATATTTATGAAAATTCGGTATTCGCCCGCCAAAGGCAATACTCTTTAGATTAAGTTTTTCGCAAAGTTCCTTTCTATAATCGTACAATCTACGGCCCAATCGCAGCCCCCGAAACTGTGGCTTGATAAAAACTTCGATGCCGTATAAAACATCACCATCATTATTATGGGTCTTGAAGGAATAGTCGCCCGTAATCTGTTTATAGGTATGGCTATCATCGAAAGTTTCGTAGTCAACAATAATAGATAGCGCGACACCGGCCAACTGTCCGTTAATTTTGATGACTACCTGGCCCTCAGGAAATTTTTCTATCAAAGACTTGATATGATCTTCCTTCCAATAGGCACCAGGCATGGTAGTATATGCCGAAATCATGGCAATTTTAAGCTCTTGGTAATCGTCAAGGTCCAAGAACTTTAATTCTATATTCTCGATTTCTTCTATGTTCATGGGAAAATTTATCTGGCATTAATTTTTAAGCCGTACAGATAGCGCCAAGTAGCGATTACCTGAAAGGAAATTTTAAAACTAATTAAAACTAATTATATAGCGAAAGGGAAATTCAGCAGAAACATATTGCTAATCTTCATCGTCTTCTTCCTGCTCCATGTCTTCAGGGTCTGGCTCAACTACCGCCTCTGGATCGTCATCTTCAAAATCTTCATAGTCGTCTACATCATAATTTTCCATGGTGTACTCAAGCTTCGCACTGATCTTGACCAGATATTTGGTGTCTTCGGTCAAAACCTCTACCGCTTCGATGCGTTCGCCCTGTGCGTTTCGGAAAGATATGATATTGCGGTCATCATAGCCATCGGGATAGCAATCGACCAAAAGTTTAAGTACTTCGGGTGTCAATTTCTTGAAGTCTACGATGACACGTTTTAGATTTGGATTATTGTCTTTGTTCACACTAATAATTTTATAGTTTATTTGCTGTTTTTCGGAATTAGAATAGAGAATAAAGAAAAGAGAGAAAAGACCTTTTTATAGCTCAATTAAGGAATTTATAGGTTTCGGTCAAACTTTCTTTTGTTTCAATAACCTTCTCTCGGTGATTGATTATTTGTTGAAAATGGCATGCAAGGAATTTCGATTTTTATGATTGATCAAGATTGTTCTGAGTAAATAACACCGGGTCTCATTTTCATTTATCTATTTTCTCTTCTCTCTATTCTTTTTTCTTTTAAAAAAATTTACTTTGTCTTGGGTCCTTAAAAAATCGGCCTTTGCGATAATCAAGGTATCACATGTCTAAAAGATATGCAAAAATTAGGGGCGCGACAATTGTCGCATCGCTTTCAATAATAAACTTTGGCGTATTAATATCCAACTTTCCCCACGTGATTTTTTCGTTAGGTACTGCTCCTGAATAAGATCCGTAACTTGTTGTCGAGTCGCTTATCTGGCAGAAATAGCTCCAGAACGGTGTGTCGGTACGTTCCATATCTTGGTACAGCATCGGCACAACGCATATTGGAAAATCACCTGCGATACCACCACCGATCTGAAAAAATCCGATGCCTTTTTTTGAGTTATCGGTATACCAATCGGCCAAAAAGGTCATGTATTCGATACCCGACTTCATAGTGCTAGCCTTCAGTTCGCCCTTCAAGACGTAGGATGCAAAAATATTGCCCATGGTACTGTCTTCCCAACCGGGACAGATAATCGGCAGATTTTTTTCGGCCGCGGCATACATCCATGAGTCTTTCAAGTCGATTTCGTAATGTTCTTCCAAAACGCCCGATAACAATAATTTGTACATATACTCATGTGGCAAATAACGTTCGCCCTTGGCTTCGGCATCTTTCCATATTTCAACGATATGTTCTTGTATTCTGCGGAAGGCTTCCTCTTCGGGTATGCAAGTATCGGTAACACGGTTCAATCCTTTTTCCAATAAGTCCCATTCATCTTGGGGAGTCAGATCGCGATAATTCGGAACGCGTTTGTAATGGGAGTGCGCTACCAAATTCATGATATCCTCTTCCAGATTCGCGCCAGTACACGAAACGATATGCACCTTATCTTGCCGTATGATCTCGGCAAAAATCTTACCTAGTTCGGCGGTACTCATCGCACCTGCCAAAGACACCAACATCTTAGCACCGTTGTTCAATTGGTCTTCATAGCCCTTTGCGGCATCGACCAAAGCGGCTGCGTTAAAATGCAGATAATATTTCTCGATAAATTTTGAAATCTCTCCTTTAATCTTCGTCATCCTCAAATTTTGAATTGCTGTTGCCCGCTTTGTAATCTACATCATACGTATTGTCATAATTATCATCAACGGCCTCACCCATAAATTTATAGCTTAACATCTTGTAGTACAATTTTGCCGCCAAAAAATCCGAAGACTTCTCGTTTGGATTCGGACAAAGTTCTACGATATCGAAGCCGACCACATTTTTCTCTTCGAAAACCTGTTTTAAGAACTCCAAGGTTTCGTACCAGAAGAGTCCGCCCGGTTCGGGAGTGCCGGTCGAGGGCATAATAGAGGGATCTAATGCATCGAGATCAAAGGTAATTAACACATTGTCCGTCAAAGCTTCGATAACCTTGTCCGTCCAATATTCATCATTGGCCATATCGTGGGCGAAGAAGGTCTTTTCGTCGTCCATGAAGGTTTTTTCGATAGCATCCATGGAGCGAATACCTACTTGAACCAAATTGGTCGTTTGACTCGCTTCGTGAACGGCACAGGCATGATTATATTTTGAACCCTCGTAAGATTCTCGTAAATCGGCGTGGGCGTCGATCTGTAAAACCGTTAAATTATCGAAACACTCATTGAACGCACGTATCGTACCAATCGAAATGGAGTGTTCGCCACCGACCAATGTTACAAACTTATTGCGTTTGATATAGTCTTTGGTCATTTTATGAACGGCATTGACTACCGCTTCGGGCGAACCGTTTTCCGTAATCGGATCTGTCAGGTGTATGCCCTGTTCAAAGACCTCGGTATCGGTTTCGATATCGTAAAGCTCCATATTTTCTGAAGCCTCTAAAAAAGCTTGAGGGCCTTTGTCAGCACCCTTGCCCCAAGTACTTGTTCCATCGTAGGGCACAGGTATCAAAATCACCTTTGCCGTTTCCAGTTGTGCGAATTCGTCGGCGATTCCGGCGTAATTCTTTGATTTGCTCATTGTATTCGTTGTTATTTAAATGTTTATTTTTTTTGGTTCCCCGCCCTTGACAGGGCGGGGTGGATTCCTATTTTGCCACAAGCGAAATAGGAAGACGGGGCGGGTAGATAGCCCAAGCGTCGGTCTTATTGACTAAATTTAGGGACTATCCCATGGCCTGCGCTCAACCCCTACCGTCTTTCTATCCCGACAAGTCGGGATGCAATCCACCTTCCCCTGCTAGGGGAAGGAGCCGCAATGTTTTTTCTCAACCCTCCGCAATAATTTTATCTTTTTCTCCCTTAATTTTTTCACCCTTTCCCTCTTTAACTTCCGCAACACCATACCCTAAAATCCCCAATAAATCTTCCGCTTTTTGTTGCTGACTGAACAACTCATAGGTCAGTTCCCCATTTTCATCCTTATTGATCAAGATATGTTTCGGTTGTGGAATCAGGCAATGATGCAACCCCCCGAAACCGCCAATCGTTTCTTGATATGCACCCGTATTGAAAAAACCGATGTATAGCGGTTTGTCCCTTTTATATTTGGGCAGATAGATAGCGTTCATGTTCTGTTCGCTATTGTAATAATCGTCGCTGTCGCAGGTCAATCCGCCCAAAAGTACACGCTCGTATTCGTCGTTCCAGCGGTTGATAGGTAGCATGATAAAACGTTTGTTGATAGCCCAGGTATCGGGCAGGGTGGTGATAAAAGACGAATCGATCATGTTCCACTTCTCGCGATCGTTCTGTTGTTTTTGATATAGGATTTCGTAAATGGCCCCGCCACTCTCACCGACCGTAAAACTACCGAATTCGGTAAAGATATTCGGAACGGCCACATCGGCTTCTGTACATGTAATATTGATCTGGTTGATGATTTCATTGATGATGTATTGGTAATCATAGTCAAAAGCAAGGGAGTTTTTTATGGGAAATCCGCCACCGATATTCAGGCTATCCAAAGTCGGACAAATTTTCTTTAATCGCACATATACTTTTAGGCACTTGACCAATTCGTTCCAGTAATAGGCATTATCGCGAATTCCTGTATTAATGAAAAAATGAAGCATTTTTAGCTCGACCTTATCATTATCCTTTATTTGGTTTTCGTAAAACGGAACAATGTTCTTGTACCCTATACCCAATCGGGATGTATAAAATTCAAATTTCGGCTCCTCTTCGGATGCTATTCGGATACCGACCTGAAAATCGTTTTCAATGACATCCGATAGCAAATCTATCTCCTCATAATTATCGATAATAGGAATACAGTTTTGATGGCCTTCATTAATCAAACGACCAATATTTTCCACATACTGCGCACGCTTGAACCCGTTGCAGATGACGTAGGTATCGTCTTTAATCTTTCCGGCTTTCTTTAGTTGTTCGACAATATTGATATCGAAAGCCGATGAAGTTTCGATATGAATGTCGTTCTTCAACGCTTCGTGCAAAACATGCTGAAAATGTGAGCTTTTCGTACAATAGCAATATTGATAGCGTCCTTTATACCCATGTTTTTCGATGGCATTTGCAAACCAGTTCTTGGCCCGGTTGATGTTCTCCGAAATCTTGGGCAGATAGGTAAACTTGAAAGGGCTGCCATATTCGGCGACCAATTCGTTAAGAGGTATATTATGAAATCGAAGATGTTCGCCTTCCAACGTAAATTCTTCTTGGGGAAAATAGTAGGTTTGATCGATAAGATCAAGATATTTGGTATTCATTTATTCAGGATTGTAATTTTTTGTAGTATAAAGGAATTTCCGAAAAATAAATAGCACAAAGCGTGAGATAAATGGTTCAATTCCTAAATTATGGTTTGGTGTTGGTCAGTGTTCTAATTCTTCAACAAATGAAAACAAAAAATCTCAAAAAACAAGGGGTTGGGCAGAAATTACGAGAAATTAAGAAGGAAAGATTTCATCAACTTTTATTTGACCTATTATTTATCATAACAGATTCATTTAAAGCCATTTAATTTTTATATTTAACCATAAATCTTTGTGTCATGAAATTAAAAAAACATTTAAACCATATTATTTTATGCTTAATTCCCGCAATATTAGGCAGTATCTGTAGCTTGAATGCCCAAATCGATAACGGCATCTACATTTCTGAAGTCGATAATGTACAGCACGAATTGAAAATCGACAACAATTATTTCATTCATTCCGTGTATTCCGAAGCACCAGCAAAATTCATCAAAACTGTCGGCGGATTTTACACCGACCAAAATAATACCCTAAACGTAAAATTGGAGTTCAACTCGGATTACGAAACCGATGGACAGCGAGAAATAAAAATTCCCTATTCTTTTGAAGATGGTGATGTATCCCTAGAAATTCCGGAGAAAGTTACGTTCGGTACTGCAGCCCCTTCTTACAGGCAAGATTTGGACGGCCAATGGCTTTTTGCCACGCGAGGGCCTGACGAGGGGCAAGAACGACGTGGCGACGAAAACCCTAGAAAAACGCTCAAATTTTTACTGAACGGTCGATTTCAATGGATTGCTTATCAAATTGAAACAATGAAATTTTCGGGTACAGGTGGCGGTTCTTTTTCCTCACAAAATGGCGAGTATGTTGAAAATATCGAATATTTCTCTAAGGATAATTCCCGAGTCGGCGCGTCCTTAAAATTCAACTATGAATTGAAAGATGATGACTGGCACCATACCGGAAATAACAGTAAAGGAGAACCGATGTATGAAATTTGGTCGAGGAGGTGAGCGGTTCGTAGTTCGTAGTTCGTAGTTCGTAGTTCGTAGTGAAAAAAACTATTTCTAAACTCGTAAACCCCTAAACTCCTAAACGTTTTTTAAACTTGAACTTGCAAACTATTCTACTCAATTCGAACCGGCCTATTTTCTGTTAAAGAAGCATACGCAGCTTCCGCAATCACCATGGCCGCGATACCGTCTTCGCCATCAACGGGCATTCGTTTTGAATCTCGGATTGCCGTTATAAAATCTTCCATTTCCTTTAAATAGGAAGTCTCGTAGCGGTCCATAAAAAAGTCAAGGTTCATGTCGGAAGAAGTTCCTCTTTCATCAACTCCATACACATTGGTCTTATATGGGTTATGGATTTGCAACATTCCTTCGGTTCCGAAAATTTCCAAACGTTGATCGTACCCGTAAACGGTTTTTCTACTGCCCTCGATTACGGCTTTAGCACCATTTTCAAAACGGAGCAAAATCATCGCCGTATCAATATCGCCTATTTCCCCGATTTCGGAATCGATAAGGCAATCTCCCATAGCGAAAACCTCTACGATTTTACTGCCCATAACAAATCGTGCCATATCAAAATCGTGAATGGTCATATCGCGAAAGAGGCCGCCCGATTCTTTCAGATAGTTTACAGGTGGCGGCCCGGGATCGCGGCTAATGAGATGCAGACTTAAAGGTTTTCCGATATGGCCGTCTGCAACTGACGTTCGTACTTTGGCAAAATCGGGATCGAACCTTCGATTGAACGCTACCATCATTTGTACCTTATATTCTTTGACTTTTGCAACTACTTCTCGAGCCTTTTCCAAAGACATATCAATAGGCTTTTCACAAAAAATAGCTTTTCCCGCTTCCGCAGCCTTAATGGCATAATTTGCATGTGTGGTACTGGGGGAACAAATAAGAACTGCATCGATTTCTGGATTATCAAAAATAATAGCGACATCATCGGACAAGTTTCCTACTCCAAACTTTGCGGCAAAGTCACGCCCCTTTTGTGATGGATTCACAACGGCCAGTACTTCTACGCCATCGATTTTCGTACTTAGATTTTCGAGATGAATACGCCCTATTCGACCCATACCGATTATTCCTATTTTGATTGGCTTCATCTTCTAAAAGTAACTATCACATTGCACTAATCCAAACACCTCGATAGGGCAAAAAGAGTACTTCTCCAAGTAAAGATTCAGGTAAGGAATACATAACAAATCTCTCTTTAAACATCAAATTTCTCGTTTTTTCGATAGCAATTGGTTTGGCCTGAATGCAATACTTTGAACAAACAATGGAGCAAGTCCCCTCTCTTTTGGAGAGGGCTAGGGAGAGGTCTTTTTGGCAGGATTTCACGATTTTCTTTAATCATCTTTATCGACTGACCTCCCCCAGCCCCACCCAAGGAGGGGAACAGATTTCGCAGAAATTGGGATTTTGTCGTTACCAAAACCACTGAAATTACTGATTTTAATAGCTATATTTGAGAGTACTTCAAAGCACATTGGGCATGGCCTATTTCAGAAAAAGAAAAATTTTGACTTTTGTACTATTGTTGGGCGTTGCGCTTTTCTCTTGCAACAACTCCAGCCAAATTGCCGAGCCTTTACCCGAAACGGTCGACTTTAATTTTCACGTGCGCCCAATTTTGGTGCAGAATTGCTATTTATGCCATGGCCCTGATGTAACCGGAAGAAAGGCCGATTTGCGATTGGACACTTATGAAGGTGCGGTCGCCGCGCTAAAAGAGGGCGGCCATGCCGTAGTACCCGGAAAACCCTCAAAAAGTCAGCTAATCTATCGTATCAATCACAAAGATGACGATATGGTAATGCCTCCTCCAGAATCGAATTATAAACTTACCGAACGTGAAAAGGCGCTCTTGGAAAAATGGATCGATCAAGGCGCCGAATGGAAGACCCATTGGGCATTTATAAAACCTGAATCACCTATTTCGGAAACCGACAGCAACAAAATCGATATGCTTGTCGACCAACGTTTGGAGCAAAAAGGCCTGCCGAAAATGCCAGTTGCTGACAAAAACTCCCTTATCCGCAGGGTTTCTTATTTGCTTACCGGTCTGCCTCCTTTGCCCACAGACGTAACCAATTTTATAGGGGATGAATCTGGCGATGCTTATGAAAAAATGGTCGATAGTTATCTTAATTCAACCGGTTACGGTGAAAGATGGGCGCGGCATTGGATGGATTTGGTTCGTTACGCCGAGACCAAAGGCCATGAGTTTGATTACCCAATAACTGGTGCTTATAAATACCGTGACTATTTGATTCGGGCCTTTAACGAAGACATTCCTTACGACCAACTTTTAAAGGAACACTTGGCGGGTGACTTGCTAGAGCAACGAACCAACCCTGATACTGGCATTTTAGAATCGCAATTGGGCACTTCCTTTTTTGCGATGGGCGAAGGTAAGCATAGTCCAGTGGACATTAAACAAGAAGAAGCGCTTTACATTGACAACGTGATCGATGTGACCAGCAAAACCTTTCAGGGCCTAACGGTTTCTTGCGCTAAATGTCATGATCATAAATTCGACCCGATTACCGCTGCGGACTATTACGCTTTTTATGGTATTATGGAAAGTTCAAGGTTTGGCCCCATTGCCGATATTTCTGCCAGTACCCAACAGACCGCTCAAGAAATTAATGACCTAAACCGCTACATGAAAAAAATGGTCGCGGACAAATGGTCGAAAACAGCTGCCGAAGAAATTGCAGTTTCGGGGCAACCCGAAAAAGCTGTATTGCCGGCAGGTAACAGCTTCAAAAAAATCGGCGATTTTAGAAATTCGGATTTTGATGGATGGACAACCCACGGATTGGCCTTCGGTGAACAAACCACGTTAGGAAATCCGTTAATGGACAGAACTTCGAAAAAATTGATAGGTCTAGATGCAGGAAGGGCTTCCAGCAAATCATTTGACAAGGGAGTTTTCGGTTCCCTACAATCGCCAAATTTTATTTTGGACAAAGATTTTATCGGAGTCAAGGCAAGAGGGCAAAATAGCACCATCCGTATCATTATCGACAATTTTCAATTAATCCAAAATCCGATTTATGGGGAACTGGAACAAAAGGTCGACGCCAAAAATTGGAAGAATTACGTATTTGACATCAGTCCATGGAAAGGCCATAAAGCCTATATCGAAATTCTTCCCGGTGGTTACAAGGGCCATAATTACGACTTGACCGAAGATGCTTTTATCGAGGCCGAATATGCGGTCGCTTACGAGTCGGCATGGCCTTCGGAAATGGAGCAAATGATTCTAAATTCGTCTCCACAAAAAGAAGGTTTGGCTACCTTAAATGTTTCAGCAAATACCGTCAAAAGCCTCAATTTAGCACTAAAAAAAGGACGCCTTTCCTCAAGGTTTCCAGAATTAGCACAAGTATTGGATAGCAGCCAGCAACTAACCCAAACACTAACGGACGATGGTTTCTTCTACGGCGTCACCGACGGATTTGCCCTAAATAGCTCCATATTCAATCGCGGCAATCACAATGATTTACTCGAAGAAAAAATCCCGCGAAGCTTTTTATCAGCATTACCTTTAGGTGAAATTCCTTTTAAATCAAAAGGCAGCGGGCGCCTAGAATTGGCCGAGGCCATGTTGAACAAAGACAACCCGTTGACCGCGCGCGTAATGACGAACCGTATCTGGCACCATCTTTTCGGAAAGGGCATCGTAGAAACCGTAGATAATTTTGGTCTGCAGGGCAAACTTCCCTCCCACCCTGAACTTCTGGATTATCTCGCCGTTAAATTCCAAAATGAAGGTTGGTCGATTAAAAAACTGATACGTGAAATCGTAATTTCCGAGACCTTTAAAAGAAGTACAAACCGCAACGAAGAACTGTCGGCAAAAGACCCGAATACTATTTATCTGGCATCTTTCCCTGTACGGCGACTAGAGGCCGAAGCGATTCGAGATGGTATTTTGGCGGCTTCCGCAAGTTTGGATTCTACTATGTACGGTCCCCCTGTCAAAACTTATCTGACAGAATTTATGCAAGGCCGTGGCCGCCCTAGCGAATCTGGCCCTTTAGATGGTGCCGGACGAAGAAGTATTTATCAAGAAGTGCGTCGTAATTTTTTGGAGCCTATGATGATTACTTTTGACCGCCCCATTCCATTTAGCACTTTTGGCAACCGAAATGTCACAAATGTTCCAGCGCAATCGCTGACCTTAATGAACGACCCTTTTGTAGCAGAGCAAGCCGAAATTATGGCAACAAAATTGCTCGCCCAAAAAGAACTGACCTTCGACCAAAAAATCGAATGGATCTATATACGAACGTTTTCGAGAAAACCAACAGCCGAAGAGCTACAAAAAGCACAACTATTTATAACCGAGCTGAAAAAAATGGAATCAACACCAGAGAGCGACTTGGATAAAGAAACCCTCGTCTGGAAGGATTTCTGTCACAGCATTTTTAATCTAAAGGAATTTATTTATTTGATTTGACCATGGGCAAGTACAACAATTTTATGAAACGCCCCCTTTCACGCCGCGAAATGTTGGGTATCTGTAAAGGAGGTTTTGGTGCACTCGCTTTTACCAGCTTGTTCGGAGGGCTTCCGCTCGGCTGCAATCGACCTAAAAATATAGTTTCCACACCTGACCTATATCTCGGTCCGCACTATATGCCCAAAGCCAAAAACGTTATCTTTTTATATATGGATGGCGGTGTATCGCAAGTCGATTCGTTCGACCCCAAACCCCGGCTTGCAAAAGAAAATGGTGAAGATCCCAGAAAGAAATTTAAGGTAGATGCCACCCAGTTCGATAATGTGGGCACTATTTTGAAGAGTCCATGGGAGTTCAAACAATATGGTGAAAGTGGTATGCCCGTTAGTTCGCTCTTCCCTCATATTGCTACCTGCGTTGATGATATCGCTTTGATACGTTCGATGACTTCAAACTTTCCAGAACATACGAACGCCAATTATTTTCTACATACCGGTAGCGGAATTCAGGGCAGGCCCAGCATGGGCTCATGGATGACTTATGGGCTTGGAAGCGAGAACAAAAATATTCCTGGGTACGTCGTTTTAGATGGAGGATTGATTCCCCCTGGCGGCCTCGATAATTTCAAAAATGGTTTTTTACCTGCCTCCTATCAAGCATCGGTTTTACGAGCTGGTGCAGAACCTGTTGCCAATATCAAACCTCAGGAAGGGGTAAAAAATTTGCAAGAAGAAAAATTACAGTTCATCAAACAATTGGATAATAGCTTAATCGGAAAAATGGGCGAAGTAGATGCTGTTGAATCCGCTATATCGAATTATGAGTTGGCCTATAAAATGCAATCGTCCATTCCTGAACTCACGGAATTTTCTTCGGAGTCGGAAGCCACCAAAAAGCTGTATG
>ENA-ORXU01000982-ORXU01000982.1-marine-metagenome-genome-assembly--contig:-NODE-982-length-26817-cov-4.117315_pt1 | contig 26817 bp, 28 predicted proteins | sample MGYA00237869_ERZ511484 | MGnify/ENA metagenome assembly ERZ511484
CATGGCGTTGTTCGGAGAAAAATATGGCGACGTGGTACGTACGGTTCGTTTCGGGCAGTCTATCGAATTGTGCGGCGGAACCCATGTGAAGAACACCGGCGATATCTGGCACTTCAAAATAAAATCGGAAGGTGCAGTTGCAGCTGGAATACGCCGTATAGAAGCAATTACCTACGATGCGGTAAAAGACTTTTACTTCGATAATAACCGCAAACTTTTTGAAATCAAAGATTTATTGAACAATGCTCAAGACCCTGTCAAGGCCGTGGCTACCCTTCAAGATGAGAACGCTCAGCTGAAAAAGGATGTCGAAAATTTATTGAAGGATAAAGCTAAAAACCTAAAAGGTGAACTTCAGAACGAACTGAAAGAAGTGAACGGCGTAAAGTTCTTGGCAAAAAAGATTGATTTGGATGCTGGTGGAATCAAAGACCTTTCCTTTGAAATGGGCAACGACCAAGATAGTCTATTTCTCCTTTTTGGAGCGGAACAGAACGGTAAGGCATTGCTCGCTTGTTATATCTCAAAAAACTTAGTGTCCGAAAAAAGCTTGAACGCCGGTACTATCGTCCGTGAACTTGGCAAGTATATTCAGGGTGGCGGCGGAGGTCAACCGTTTTTTGCTACTGCCGGAGGGAAGAATCCTGATGGAATCGAGGAGGCTTTGAAGAAAGCCAAGAATTATCTTGATTAGCCAAGACCCCAAAGGTTTCAAGGGTAATCAAGATTTTCTTTATAGATGATGTTCTGAAGTTATAAAGAAGAATTATTTTAGAGAGGAAGCAAAACCTTTGGGGTCTTTTCAAGAATCGACCTGCAAGGTATTGTTCACCTTTTTTGGTGGATTTCCTTGTAGGTAAAAACGAAAATATAAATTGAAACTCCAGACCCGATTACCATTAAAACAGGCTGAAAATCAAATTGATTACGATAGTCAATTGCTACTTCTGGGTTCTTGTTTTTCCGAAAATATCGGACGGAAATTGGAGTATTTCAAATTCCGGACGCTACAGAATCCTTTTGGAATATTGTTTCATCCTGAAGCTATCGAAAATTTAATTGAGCGCGCTGCTCAAAAGAACAAATACGCTGATACCGATGTCTTCTTTCTCAACGAACGCTGGCAGTGTTACGAAGCGCATTCCGATCTTAGTGATGTATCCAAAGAAAATCTTCTGAAGAATTTAAATAATGGTTTGGAAACGGCTTTGGTGCAACTTGAGAAAGCTACCCATATTATTATCACATTAGGTACTGCCTGGGTGTATCGGCATTTGACTTCCGATAAAATTGTCGCAAACTGTCATAAAGTGCCCCAGAAAGAGTTTGCAAAAGAATTGCTCTCAATAGATGAAATCGTCTCGGGTTTGCAGGCTGTAATCGAATTCGTGAATTCGGTAAACAAAATGACGCAGGTTATTTTTACCATTTCACCAGTGCGCCACCTCAAAGATGGCTTTATCGAAAACCAAAGAAGCAAAGCACATTTGATAGCGGCGATTCATCAAATTTTGAATACTTCCGACTTCGTACCAAGTACGTCGTATTTTCCTTCTTACGAATTACAAATGGATGAATTACGGGATTATCGGTTCTATGAACGGGATATGGTGCACCCCAATCAACTAGCTGTTGATTATATCTGGGAGAAGTTCAAACAGGTCTGGATTTCGGAATCCGTATATCAAACAATGAATGAGGTAGAAACCATTCAAAAAGGGATTAAGCACAGACCGTTTTATCCTGAATCGGCACAGCACCAGAAATTCAGGAAATTGCTTGAGATGAAAATAGCACATATACAGGAGCAGTTTCCACTTATGGAATTTTTGTAAGCACTATAAATAACGAATCCAATGGATGAATTATACATTCTGAAAGTTAGCTCTAGAGTTGGGAAGACAAATTACGTTTTAGTCTAGGTTCTTGGCTCTAGTTTCTTGATTCTATTTCCGTAACTTCATCCTATGAAAAAAGTCCTTGTTGGTGTAATCGTTACATTGGCCACTGTATTTGTTTTCCGTTCGTGTTCGGAAGATGCAGCAGAGAAATCCATCCTTCAGGAAAACTCCATGCTGATTCAGCAACAGATCGATAACGTCTCAAAACTTATCGTTACCGAAGGGCATTTTGCCGAAGTCTATAATTACAAGGATTCCAAACTACTTTTCGGACCATTTATCTCGGCGCAAAAGAAAGCGTTGGTGGTCGTAAATGCCGATGTAACCATAGCTTATGACCTATCGAAAATCGATTTCGAAGTTGATGAGGCGACCAAAACCCTACGTATCAAAAGTATTCCCGAACCGGAGGTGAAAGTGAATCCCGATTTTGAGTATTACGATGTGACTTCAGACTATCTAAATATGTTCGATGCTTCCGATTATAATAAGATTAAGAAAAACGTAAACGCTTCGTTGATGAAAAAGGTAGAAGCTTCTACCTTAAAAGCGAATGCCGAAAATCGCCTTCTGAGCGAACTTCAGAAATTTTATATCCTCACGAATTCTATGGGTTGGACGCTTGCCTACAACGATGAGGTTGTTGATCAAGACTTGCAACAAATCTTATTCAAGGACTAATTTTTCATTGTATTTATTTCGTTAAACTATTGTAAAATAGAGTTTTAGATTTCGAAAATGTTTAACATTACCTAAAAATAAGAAACATGCAACCGACAGAAAAAGTAACTAACAGAAGAAATTTTATTAAGAGCTCGGGTCTTTTAGGGGCTGGGCTTTTTGTGCCGAGCATTAATCTTGCAACATCAGCACCCTTAGCAGAAGAAGAGAATATACATCAATTCGGCAAACGCGAAGGCTATACAGATCAGATCAGCATTCTTGTATCTATGATGGATTGGATGCGAAGTGTGGTATTGAAGTGATTTAAACTTTCTCCGTTTGCTAAAAAATTGCTCTTTCTCGCCTGTTTTTCATCTTTTTTTCCTTCCGTAGCGATGCTATGCAACTCAAAAAAGCCATCAAACATACAAAAAATAGCTAATTTTCGCTTAAACGCAGAAAGTTTAAATCACTTCATTACGTTCCGTAGAAGGTCTTTCACAAAATAACATTGATTTTCTGCTAGATGAAGAGGCCAATTCAGTCGGCGCTATGCTTATGCATTTGGCGGGCATGGAACGATATTATCAAATTAAAACCTTAACCGGAATTTCTAAAAGCGACCTTAGTTTTGGTGTTTCTGACGCGGAATGGGAGGCTGCCAGTAGTCTTGGAGGGAAGGGAAGGGAAATTTTTAAAGACAAACCTTTATCGTACTACCTCGATAAATTAGCAAAGGTCAGGGCGTTCTCCCTAGAAGAACTCAAAAATAGGGAGGACAGTTGGCTATTGGAAGCCACCAATGGATTTGATAAGAAACCCACAAACAACTATTGTAGATGGTTTCACGTGGTGGAACACGAATCGAACCACAACGGACAGATAAAACTCATTAAAAGCAGAATCACTTAAGAAGTTGTTTTGAAATAAAAAATAACTTATTTCACAAAAGTTTTTGCCCATGCGATATACTGCTCCCAATCATAATCCGTAACATCATGGCCCCCACTTCTCATATGATAGGCAACCGTATTTTGAATCGGTCGGTCTACTGCAGGCATCTTTGGCGTTGCAATACCGTCTTTTCCGTATAGCTTATATACCGAAGATGCGTGGTGCGCCGAAAGAAACTCACCTCGTGGATCTGCCCATTCATCTTCTTTGGCACTTGCTACGTAGAGAGGTCGGGGAGCAATCAAAGCCAGAAGTTGGTGTTGGTCGACAGGTAGGGTTTCCTCATTTTCATTATATTTTTCAAAACTATCGGCAAACCAATGTGGAAATGCGGTATTGATCCGCCCCACGGTTTCTCCGAACTGTCGTTTTGAGAGCGCCGCTCCGCCACACCCTGAATCATTACTGATTACGCCCGAAAATCGTACATCCGTTACACCTGCCCATAATGAGGCCTTCCCCAATCTGGAGTGCCCGAATACGATTACTTTTGACACGTCGATGTCGTTTTCAAGATAATCCATGGCACGGCTTAATCCGAACGCCCAAGCCGATATGCTTCCCCATTCATTGGTTTTTGGTTGCTGTTGACCCTCTTTATAGAAAAGGGCGTGCAGACCGTCTGAAAAATCATTTTTATCGGGGTCTACTTCGCCGTAGTATATGGTGGCGAGTCCGAAACCATTGTCGAGCATTTTTTCAATGGCCCATCTGTTCGTTCGTACCCCGCGCGAACTTTCTGTAGCCTTGTTATTAGATATGCCAAAATCATCATTGTTTCTTGTCCAAGCTTTGGTAATTAGTACATCGGGGTCAGAAGTCACGGTATGGTTGCCGTAGAAGTTATATCCCAAAAAAATAGGCGCATTTGCCTTTCCTTTCGGTAGGTACATGAGGATGTTAAAATCAAGCGTTCTACCGTTCTTCTTGAGACGAATCGCTACTTGTTTGCGGCGTGCCTTGCCATTAAAAGCACCATCGCTCTGTTCCACTAATTTAAAAGAAAATTCGTCCAATTTCCCGGGTACCTTACCATATACCTGTTTTTCAAAGAACTGAACTATTTCGGGCCTGCGTTTTTCCTTCCATTGTTGGGTATCGGCTATAGTTTCGCCGCTAAATGTGGTGAGTACATCAGGTAAAATAAATTTGGGCACTTTAGTTTCATCGTAATTGGGCTCGAACTGCCCAAGTAGTATAGCGGAGCTGAAAAAAAAGAGGATTAAATAGCCGATTTTCATGTTCAATAGGTTTGGGTTCAAAAGAAATTTACGGATTTTATTCCGTTTTCCGCAATTGAAAAGCAGTATTTACTAGATCTAATCCATCGTCGATCAAATGCCCAATTTTTGGGTTGTTTAATTTCACGGTTTCCAGATGCGCCGCGATTTCTTTCGCAAATTCGGTGTCTCCGTTGGCTTTGGCCAGTTCGTACAATTCCACCGATAAAAGCCAGTCATTGGGGTAGTGCGCTATGATCGCCTCGAACACCTTATGTCTTGAAATTGTAGTGTTCTTTCCTTCGCGAAAATGACGTATCTGCTCATAATACCGCTCCAACTCGGTTTGCTCTCCAGATGCTCGCGGTTTGATAGTTGTTGAAGAAACGGAATGGGTAATTAGGTCGAAACTGCCCAAATCGGCGGGGCCATTAAAAGCAGAAACGATTTCTTGCCCAACAGCCATGCTATACAATTCGCTGTCAGATTGAAACAACAAATGTTCTTTATACGTAACTACACAGTTTTTGAAAGTAACCAGAATGATTTCTCCCCGTAGATTACGTGTTCCGGTAATGATTTCTCCGGATATTTTTATGCCTCCTTCGAACTCTAAAGAAACTTTTTGCCCTTCGTAGATATTGTAGGCTTTCAGGTCACGCGGACCCATATCTTCTATGGCAATGTTGATGCCCTTTAACTTTCCGAGCGGAGAACCAAATCCCTCGGCATGTCTTTTCGTACCGTGGCCAACCAATTCTTTTTCGCGATAGGCGAGCGCGGTATTTCCTATAGTTTGAAAAAAGACAGGTTTGCCCTCATGTTCGATAACACTATCAAAATTTCCTGAAATCTGTATACCCGTGCTGAGTTCAATAGTTCCCAATTCCTTTGAAGCAATCAGTTTTTTGATGCCGCTCAGGCCTCCTTTTCGCAAGGCCATGGTATTGGCAAAATCTTCCAGTACTTGGCTCAGAAAAGCAAAGTTGGGCGTAACGAAGAGCTGTGGTTGGGGCTGCGTAATATCGAAAGCGGTGTAGGCCGCTTCTATGGAATAAGGCACTTTTTTCACCTTATCGGTCATACACCAAGCACTTTCACCGATGGATGAGAGGAGTCCGGCCCCATAAATCTTCGGATTTTCAGGCGTGCCTATGAGTCCGTATTCGACCGTCCACCAATGTAGGTTTCGAATCAAGGCGATTTCGCTGGGTTCGCCCATATTTAACTGTAGCTTTTCGATTCGTTTTTCGGCTGCCTCAATTTCCTCTTGCGCAGTTCCGGTAGCTTCCTTGATAATAGAAAGATGACGTACCGCTTCGTACAGTTCAAAATCTTTGGCGTTCGAGATGGCCTTACAGCCTATTTCGCCAAATCTACGTAGGTATTCGGCGTATTCGGCATTAGCGATAATAGGCGCGTGTCCGGCACCCTCGTGAATGATATCCGGTGCAGGCGTGTACTCGATGTTTTCGAGCTGTCGAATATCCGAAGCAATAACCAGAACATTAAAGGCTTGGAATTCCATAAACGCCGAGGGCGGAATAAAACCGTCGACCGCCACTGCGGCCCAACCGATTTCCTTTAAGATTCGGTTCATGCCGTACATGTTCGGAATATGGTCTATAGAAATCCCGGTTTTTTGTAATCCCTCTAAATATGATTTATGGGCCACTTTGCTGAGGTAGTCCACATTTTTGCGCATAACGTAGCGCCAGACCGCTTGATCAATGGCCGAATAGTCACCATAATCTTGGGGTTTTATGTACTGACGCAGGTGCTTTGGCAGCTTGTCTAGAACGGGATTGCTTTGGTATGACATAACGAATCAATCTGTTCGTAAAGTTACGGAAAAGTGAGGAGGCCGTTTAGATGTAAACCTCGTTAATTTGTCCTTCTGACAAAGGAGGAATCCTGCGGAATGGAGTACCTATTGTACATTTGTTGATTGGTTTGCTGAAAGCCTGTAGCCAGTATCCCCCCCCAGCATGCTTTCTTGAGCATTCCGCAAGATATTTCGCTGCGCTCAATGGGACAATTTGAGGAGGATGTATAAAAAAGCCTACTATTTAAAAATAGCAGGCTTCTGTAATTCTTTGCTAAGACATTATTACCGTGCAGCCACTGCATTCGGTGGATACTGCATCAATATTTCGGACACGAATTCTCGAATACGGGCTTCTTTCTTTTCGATATTACTGATGTTGTTGATGTTACCGGAGCCCTTGCCCTGCCAGACCAACTCTCTAGTCTTTGCATCGACGAGGTCGATATAGAGTGAGCCTTCGGTACGGGTGCTGACCTGGCTACCGCCCCAGCCTGCACCACCCCAACCAGGGCCCCAGCCCCAGCCAAATCCTGGACCCCAGCCCCAACCTCCCCAACCCCAACCTAAGTTGTTGTTGTAGATGTCGACTTCTTCTTTCTCTTTGGTAAATATCGCTACCAATAAATCGGGGTTCTCCGATTTTGTAAATCCACGATTTGTCATTTCGGCTTCAATCGCCCGTAAGATGCGTTTTTTGTCCAAGTCGGAAATTTGAGCTTTATCGATACCTGTTTTATAGAAGGCATATGATTTATAGGCCCCAAAATTCGCTTCTTTGTCGTAATCGGATAGTACACGAACCGAGGTACAAGAGCTTAAAAAAAGCAACACGAGCATCGGTAAGGCCAAGAGTTTAATGTTTTTCATAACTAAATTTTTTATTCGGAGTTAATACGTTTTATGCTAAAATCTAAGTCTCAAAAACCATGCCGAAGAACCGATCTATTTATTATACGATTAAAGGTGAGAACCCTGTAATTTAATCACGTCGATTTAGTTTCTATAAACATTTTAGCCTAAGGCTTATTGAGTTATTGATTATTTGGGTATTCCGGAGTTCCGACTAAATAACCGAATAACTGGTAACACAATAGCCCTAGAATGGTTGGGCAATTTCATGTGTTCTAAATCTATGGATTTCCAATCCATAGTAGTTCATTGCTGGTTTCGTTTAACATCATATCCGTAAGGGCAATGCCTACAGCCACTCTCACAACAATGCCCTCTTTTAAGATGGTATTGTTTCGTGAAAACCTTATAACCTTCTTCCGAGAGATAAAAGTCACCTTCTTCTAACGGAATGATTTTTTTCATGGTGTTTGAGGTATTGATTTAGTATGTTACCGGGCAACAACTTTTACGATAGTCGAACCAAAAACCAAGTAACCCTATAGTCTGCTAACATGACGAAAAGTAACTAGTACATGTTAATAAACGACCAAAGATAGCATCAAAAACGTACATTTTATGGGTGTTTCATATGATTTTAACGAACAATTGTAATTGTTGGCAACAAATTTGTGTTATCGAATACAACGGTAAACTAACAATTAACTTTGTAGGTAACCGTTTAAATCTTCGATTATGGTCTTAGTCTTTAAACATTTTTTTTATAAGAACTACGTTGGGCTGTCGCTTTGGCCCTTTATATTTTTAAAGCACGATACGCTCAAAGAAGATATCGTACTGATAAATCACGAGAAGATACATCTCAAGCAACAGCAAGAACTGTTGGTCTTTTTCTTTTATGTGCTGTATATCGCCGAGTGGCTCATACGGACAGCGATTTATTTTGACAGCTATAAAGCCTATCAGAACATCAGTTTTGAACGCGAGGCCTACGGTAACGAAAAGAACCTCGAATATACGACAGAACGTAAGGCTTTTAGCTTTATCAAATATTTTTGGATGTAGTCTCCTCACTAACCCTCCACTTCGACAATGCTCAGTGCACCGCCCGAGGAGGAGGGAACACTAGTTGTTTTCTAGGATATTTGTAGAATGCTTATCGAATTCTAGTAGCTATGAGGTAATCTTTTACGGAGGATATGCAAGAACAGACCGAAAATCACGAAATACATCTTCCATTACTATTCGAAAAAGAGGTTTCCCTATGTGTCAAAAGGGAAGATTTGATTCATCCATTGATTTCCGGGAATAAATTCCGAAAACTTAAATACAATATAACCGAAGCGCAAGCTAAAGGTTTTGATACGCTTTTAACTTTTGGGGGTGCCTTTTCGAACCATATCGCCGCCACGGCCTACGCGGGAAAAAAATATGGTTTTAAAACAATAGGGATTATCCGAGGAGACGAGCTTTCCCAGAAATGGAAGAATAATTCTACCTTAAAACTTGCCCATGATAATGGAATGCAGTTTAAATTTATTTCTAGGGAAGCATATCGAGAAAAGGAAAATCCTACTTTTATAAGAAATTTGGAGGAGGAATTGGGTTCGTTTTATCTGCTTCCCGAAGGTGGTACAAATACCTTGGCTGTAAAGGGCTGTGCAGAAATTCTTAATACCTCGGACAGCCAATTCGATGTCATTTGCAGCTCCGTCGGAACAGGCGGAACTTTGGCGGGCATTAGCAATGCAGCCCATTCGAAACAACAAGTTTTAGGCTTCCCTGCGCTCAAAGGCAATTTTTTAAAGGAAGATATTCGTAAATTTGCCCTTAAGGATAACTGGCAATTGCAGACCGATTATCATTTTGGGGGTTATGCCAAGGTGACCGCAGCACTCATAAATTTTATAAATGATTTTAGGCAAAGTACTGGAATTCCCTTAGATCCCATCTATACTGGAAAGCTGATTTTCGGGATTTTGGACCTTGCTGCGAATGACTATTTTCCTCCAAAAACAAAGATTCTGGCCATTCATACGGGCGGCTTACAAGGTATAACGGGAATGAACGAGAAATTGAAAAAGAAAAATCTACCACTGATATGCGTGTAACACGTAGACTTGTATTATTGTCCTTTTTAGGCACTTTTTTTATCGGATGCAAAGTAAAACAAACGGTTTCTTACACCAAGGAAGACCAGAAAAAGAAGCCCGAGATAACCGCCGTAAAAAAGGAAGTTAAGAAAGTAAAAAAAGTGGATGATGGCCTTTACATCATGCCAGAAGATACGGGTGAGTTTATTCGCTTCGATATCGCATCCCCTCAAGAATATATTGATACCTTTTCTGAAATTGCCCAAATGGAAATGAAGGCCTACGGCATTCCTGCCAGTATTACGCTTGCACAAGGGCTATTGGAAAGTGGCTTTGGAAAGGGCGAACTCGCCATGAAGATCAACAACCATTTCGGTATCAAATGCCATACGGGCTGGCAAGGCGATTACGATTTTCATGATGATGACGAAAAAGGTGAATGTTTCCGTAAGTATAATCACCCTATGTATTCGTACCGTGACCACAGTATTTTTTTAAAAGGCCGCTCGCGGTATGGCTTTTTGTTCGATTTGCGCAACGACGATTATCAAAAATGGGCCAAGGGCTTACGGCAGGCCGGGTATGCTACCGACAAGCGCTATCCGCAAAAACTGATTGCGCTTATCGAGCGTTATGAATTATTTAAATTCGATAAGGCCGTTGTAGGCGCAGGTTATGGAAAGTCATCTAAAGAGATGATTGTTGCAAATACACAAAATACACAGAACAATGTATATGTGGTACAAGAGGGTGATACGCTGTATGGCATCTCAAGGCGTTATTCGGTCTCGGTCGATGAATTGAAACGATTGAACTATATGTACGATAACAGGCTGTCCGTGGGACAAAAACTTACCGTGAACAGTGAGAGTTTTAATAAGTAGGTTTATTACGGAGGATAAATGACGAAAAGATGGAGGAATAAAGACTTCTAATAAGATAGGTATTATCAAAAAAGTGTCCTTTCGTCATTGCTCTTTCCGTGTTTCTTCCACACCATGTTCAAAATAGTCCCTAAAGATTCCGATTATAAAACACTTCCATATAAACAATAGCAATGATTTACCAAAGAAGCAGCACTCTTTTTGCCGAGGCGCAAAAGTATATTCCTGGGGGAGTGAATTCTCCAGTACGCGCCTTTAAGGCCGTTGGCGGAGACCCGATTTTTGTTAAGAGTGCCAAAGGAGCCTATCTTTATGATGAAGACGGTAATCGTTTGATCGATTACATCGCTTCGTGGGGGCCGCTCATTTTAGGTCATGCCTATGAGCCTGTCATCAATGCCGTAATCGAAAAAGCGAAAAACGGGACATCTTTTGGAATGCCGACCGAAATCGAAACTGAACTCGCTAAATCGGCAGTTTCCATGGTGCCGAATATCGATAAGATTCGTTTTGTCAATAGTGGTACAGAGGCCTGTATGAGTGCAGTACGATTGGCGCGCGGTTACACAGGAAAGGATAAGATTATCAAATTTGCCGGATGTTACCACGGCCACTCCGATTCATTTTTGATACAGGCGGGTAGTGGTGCGGTCACTTTCGGAAGCCCTAACAGCCCTGGGGTTACTCAAGGTACGGCCCAGGATACGCTACTAGCGAAATATAACGATTTGCAAAGTGTTCGTGAACTGGTCAATGCGAACAAAGGTGAAATTGCTACAATAATTATCGAACCTGTAGCAGGAAATATGGGGTGTATAGTTCCGACGGATGATTTTATAAAGGGCCTTCGCGATATTTGCACCGAGGAAGGGATACTTCTTTTGTTCGATGAGGTCATGACCGGATTCCGCTTGGGAAAAGGTGGTGCTCAGGAAGCTTTGGGTATCGATGCCGATATTTTATGTTTCGGAAAGGTCATCGGGGGCGGACTCCCAGTTGGGGCTTTTGCCGCACGAGCGGAAATTATGTCACATCTAGCTCCAGAGGGGCCGGTCTACCAGGCGGGAACATTAAGTGGAAATCCCTTGGCAATGGCTGCCGGACTTGCAATGCTGACCGAACTTAACACTCGTCCTGAGGTTTTTGAAAGTCTAGATAATAAAACTGCGCACTTGTATGAAGGTTTTGATAACGTATTAAAAAGTAAGGGAGTTCCCTATCAAATCAATCGATTCGGAAGTATGCTATCCGTGCATTTTACGGAAGAGCCAGTGGTCGATTTTGAAACCTCGGCCAAAGGAAATAATGACACTTTTAAAAAGTATTTCCATGGGATGCTAGAGAAGGGAATCTACTTACCGCCAAGTGCCTTTGAGAGTTATTTCCTAAACGATGCGCTAAGTTATGCGGATCTTGATGAAACTATCGACGCTCTATCAGACTTGTATTTCTAGTATCATAGAAAATTAAAAAAGGGCATGCAAAAAAATAAATGGTTCGAACGAAAATTTGATTTTTCCTTCCAGCAGAATATTTTTCCATCAATCATTGAACGACTTGAGGGAACTTCCTCAAGATTAAGAGCAAAAGTTGAACAAACTCCGTCAAGATTAGTTGATATCAAACCAGATGGAAAATGGTCAATAAAAGAAAATATTGGACATCTTATTGATTTAGAACCTTTATGGCAAGGCCGACTGAAGGATATTTTGGATAATAAAGAATACTTGAGGTCGACGGACTTAGAAAACACAAAAACGGACTTGGCCCAACACAATAGCACTTCAATAAAAGATTTACTATTGCAATTTCAGTATGTACGGAAAATAACGGTTGGCGCTCTAACTAAACTGAACGAGCAAGATATTTACAAAACAGCATTGCATCCCCGGCTTAAAACACCAATGAGGACAATGGATTTGTTTTTGTTCGTGGCCGAGCACGATGACCATCATCTAGAAAGTATAACTCAAATAATAACCACAAACAACAAATCATAAAGATTTATTTGAGCCTGAAAACGTTACAACCCAATCTTCAAATAATCCATGACCGCTTGATTACCCTGCAGAGCTGATTCGGGCATGGGGTTTGCTTCGGTGAAAACCTTTAATTCCTCCAGAGGTAAAATGGTTACAAAATCTTCTTGATACCCTTCCTCATAAGGAATATCCCCATAGTTCAGTTGCAAATTGTGGGCAAAAAAGTTGTACGCGGATGTTCGTTTCGAATAGCCGTAGTCATGTTTTTCCATGGGGAGATGTACATTTTCAACTTTGTGTTCCGCATCGTAAAGCGCATAGACTTTTTGAATATAGGGGTATTCGACCCGAGGGGTATTCCGCGTCCAGTCGGCACCATCGGAGACGATTAGCATAGGCCTTGGAGCGCAAAGCGCAGCGATTTCAACATTACTGGTCTGTAGGCTTTCGTTCTTATGAATTGGCATACCGCTTTCACAAACGCACCCACCAAAAAAGTGAGCGGAAACTTGAACCACTGGTGCCGAAGCTTTGATGCGGTCGTCGATAGCGGTCAATAAAAAAGTCTGTGTCGCTCCGCCAGAACCACCTGTAATGCCGATCCGTTCTGGGTCTATATCGGGCCTTGACAGCAGATATTCTAAAACCCGTCGGCTGTTATGGGTCTGTAATACCATTGCGATGGGCATTTTATGTTCGACCTGTTTACTCTCGCCGTAACCGACCATATCATAGGCAAAGACAATCGCTCCCATTCGGGCCAGAACCGCCGCACGCTTTTGAATGTAGTGGGTAAATCGCTTATCGGCCAAATGCCCATGGGGCGAAAGTATACCCGCAAATTTCTCTTTTTCCATTGTTGGGCGATAAAGGTTTCCTGTGACGTAAAAGCCCGGAAAGCTTTCGATGGCGATATTTTCGACGGAGTAGCCATCCATTTCCCTTTTGTTTCTTAGAATGGTATTGAAATTACCTTTGGTATCGGGCATCTTCTCTAGCTGCATCCCGTCAATTATTTGCTTTTTGATTTTTGAGGAACGTGTTTCCCATGAAACCTTATCGTTCCACTCCGAAGCAAATTTTTTGAGCATTAGGTTGCCCTCATCTTCCGACCAATGATGGCCTACGCATAGCATAGCATCTTGACCATGTCCATAGTTAAAAGATAAAAGGAGGATTACGAAAGGAACATAATTTTTCATGGTTGTACTGGGATTTATTCGACAATCGAGTTACTTATAAAGGCAATGTCTTTTCCGTCGGGCGACCAGCTCGGTACATTGATGGTTCCTTGGCCACCGAAAAGATAGGCGATTACTTTTGTACGGCCTCCGTTGACAGGCATTTTTCTTAAATATACCTGCTTGTAAAAAGGATGGGCGCCAGCATCGACTTCTGGCATGTAGGATAAGAAGACAATCCATTTACCATCCGGAGAAATATGGGGAAACCAATTTTGCAGCTTATCGTCGGTCAACTGTTCTTGTTGACTGCCATCGGGCTGCATGCGCCATAATTCCATTGAACCGGTTCTTGCGGAATTAAAATAAATATATTTTCCATCGGGACTAAATTCCGACCCATCATCGAGGGTAGGCTCATTGGTTAATTTAATCTCCGTACCGCTACCGTCCGAAGCTATTTTATAAATATCGTACACCTTGTTTCTTCCGCCGGTATAGGTGAGCCATTTTCCATCGGGAGACCAGCCATGCAGATAGCTAGGCCCAATTGGGGTAATTCTTTTCGGAACACCGCCAGCTACCGGAACGGTATAGACCAATGAACCGTATTCCGATTCTCCACTAGAACTGCTTAGCCCCAACATTTTGCCGTCAAAAGATAAAACATGGTCATTATTGTTCCGTGATACAAAACCGGTCGGAAGTACAGTTGTATTTTTGGATACCAAATCGAAACGATAGATCAAACCTTCACTATTGTAAATCAAGGCTTTATTATCGAGTGTCCAGTTCGGGGCCTGAATCGAGTTTTTTACGGAATACAAAATCTTTCGCTTTCCGGTTGCTACTTCGGCAATCTCCAAATGGCTACCGATATAATCGCGATAGGGTTCATAATCGGGTAGTGGCGGTCGTACGATTCGTACGTTCTCGAATTCGGCCTGTTCAACTACATCCGCATTATGTGAGCAAATAAATAGGCCAGCTAGTAGTTCTTTGGGGAATTCAAAATGGGGTATTTCTACTGTCCAAAAAGGGTCGCCATATTTGGCGACACTAAGCCAAAAACTGCTGCCCCGCCGTTCAAGTTGAATAATATCGGGCATCCGAACCGGCGATACGACCTCTTCGATATCCGTACCGGCTTTTTTACGATATTGAATAGCTGTAAGTCCGTCGCCATGAACCGTAGCGGTAACCATCGCCGCGCTGGTGTCTATACCGGTTCGTACCATCCATCCCAATTTGCGATGTGGGTCCACGCCGCCTCCGATAAATTTGGCCCGCGTTCGCAGTATAAAATCCCCGTTCAGTTTTTTATGGGCATAATGGAATTCGTCTTTATCGAACCAAATGTTTGTGCCCGAACCGCTCAATCGATAGATCTGTTTATCGGAATCGTATGTCGTTGCCCCAGCATGTTCAACTGACCCTACATCTCCTATATGGTCAAAAACGCCAATGGGGTCTTGAGCGTTTACCAAGATGGCCATGCAGAAAAAAACTAGGGAAAACAGCGTTTTAATTTTCATTTTACAATGTGTTTTTTGACTATTTGTTCGACTTTAATCCATAATCGGTCTCCTCTAAAGATATGAAAACTAGGGGAGTAGCCGTATTCGAAAATCTATAAATTTGGGTTTGCGGTTTCCACATATTTTAGGGCAAACCTTTTGCCCATCAATCTTTGTGATTTGGAATCGAAATGAACCGTATCTCCTTTGTGTTCAAGGTCTTGGGTATTGATTACATGGATGTTATTATCGGACTTTGCAAAATCGCTAATTTTTGAATTTATGGAATTCCAACGCTTGCTTTTTTGGATGGGAGAGGCATAGGAACCAAGTTGACCTATGAATAAAGGCAAGGAATCATTTTTCACAAAGGTTCTAAACGTGGTGGTGAGTTTTTTCAAATTGGCCTCGTATTCGGGAATCAATTCGGATTTGGCATTGCTCTCGCCTTGATGCCAAAGAATACCTTTGACTATACCTTTCTTTTGCGCAAACGCGACTTTACTTTTAAAATTCGAGAGCAGTTGTACCCCTCGATAGGTTTCGTCGTTCAGCCATTGTTCAATGGCGCTACCGCCTACCGAACATGGGATAATCCCAATTGAAACCTCCTCTGGAACGTTTTCTAATAGTGTGTTGGCAAAAGATAGACCGCAATCCAGTCCAGTTAGGTTCGGTTCGTAGAAGTGTAGGGGTTCTTTGGCGTATACCCATTGATCATCACTGTTAATGGTCAATATTCTCTTGTTGGAAATGGTGTCTTTCGGTTCAACGAAGCCACACCCTGCCATATTCGATTATCCTGCTAAAACGAAAATCCAAAAATTCTCGGGTTTTGGCATTTCTTCAACAAGTTCTATAGTTTTTGGGAAGTTGGTTTTTCTGGGATCCTGTTCTTTTTTAAAAGAGGAAGCCAAAAGAATTGTAATAAGGATTAGGATTTTCGTTTTCATAATAGAAACTGATGACTTTTTTTTGTGTTTTTCAAATTCCGTATTCTTTTTTAGCGCTTTCAATTTGTTCACTATAACTATAAGCTCAATAGAAGGTATTTCGGGAAAAGGATATTCCACAGGCAAGTGATATCGGTCATCACGTGAAGTGGACACTGAACGGATATACAATACATTAGTTCCAGAATAGGCGTATCATATATTTGGATAACTTCTCGATAATGCCCAAATCTGATATTTTATGATGAGTTGCACTATGTTTTATGGTGCCCTGATAGTAATTTATTTTTCTCAATATTTATTTCCTCTGAAACTATAAACAATTGTCTGCCTTTTACCTGATTGAATATTTTATCAATATACAAGCCTAAAACTCCGAGTACGGTCAATATTAATCCGCCAACGAACCAGATTGAAAAAATAGTTGTGGTAAATCCTGGTACTTCGATAAAGCCGCCAAAATAGGCCCCAACATTATAAATAGCAATTAAAAACGAAAACATTGATATACAAAAGCCAAGTTTAACCGAAATTTTCAAGGGTTTATTACTATTTGAAATAATAACATCGCTAGCAAGATTCAACAGTTTTAAAAAAGTGTAGGACGAAGAGCCGTCAAAGCGTTCAGCGTGTTTAACATCAATGGCACAAGATTTAAAACCTAAATATTGCAACAACGAAGGGAAAGAACGTGCTAACTCTTTCATTTTGTTATATTCGAAAATCACTTTAGCATGATATATACCAAAATTCGCAATGCTTTTGTCAGTCTTGATGCCACTTAGGTAACCATAAACCCAATAAAAGAACTTAGATGAATTTTTTTTCGATAGTTTATCTTGCCTTTCCATACGACGAGCATAAACAATATCCCAACCCTCTAGGGCTTTCTTATACAAATTTGGTATTTCATCTGGCCGATCTTGAAGATCACAATCCATAACCACGACCCAATCACCCATTGTATAATTTAGACCGGCCGTAATTGCACGGTGCTGACCGAAATTACGGCTTAAATTAATACCTTTTATTCGACTATCCTTCTTTGATTCTTGAAGTATTTTCAACCAAGACTTGTCAGGAGAGTAATCGTTTACCAAGATTATTTCAAAATTATTCGTCAGAGGTGATACGGATTCCTTGATTTTGGCAACTAATTCTTCAACAATATTTTCTGCCTCATAAACTGGAGAAACAATTGAAATATGTACATTTTTCTCGCTAGCCATAATTGATCCAATATTAATTTGTGATTTGGATACGCGGAACTATAGGTGCTTTTGAAACCCAAATCGGGGGTTTTCAAACCTGAACCCAAAGTAATTGTATAAATTTATAATGTCTATATTGCTTGAACTTATCGAAGTACGGATTTCTTTTACCTCTTTAATTTGAAGCAAAATATTTGCCCAAAAGCCATATGCCAAATGCCTGTAATTTTCTTTAAGTCCTCCCAGAATCAAATCCGCCCGTTCGTCTTTAACTTTGTAAGCCATAAAACCTACAACATTATTTTTCTTCAAAACAACTTTAATGGTCACTTTTTGATTTATTAAATCGTCTATCCAAAACCTACTCCTGTCGTTTGCTATTGATGAATCGATAAACGGGTCTTCGTAGAATCTACCAAACTTAAATATGCTCGCCGAGATATTTTCAATTTCGACTATATGCTCATTTTTATAGTCTTCAACTATAACCGGGAATCTATGTGATAAAGATTCTACCTTCTTCCAATCTAAACCGAAAGAGGAGACGTTTAAGGTGTGTTCGACCACTATAAACCCACATAAGAAATACACTTTTTTTAAATCGATTTGAGATGCCGAAATTCTAGAAGCTATTAGTAAGTACGATTCCTTAGATTTTTGCGTACAGAATTCCGAAATAAGGGCAGTTGTATTATCAAAGCTCGATTCCATAGAATCAATTTCTAACGATTTGCCCTTTAATGCCCGAGTATTCCATGGCGTATCGTGATAATGAACAGTGCCGTATTTACCTTTGAATTCCATACTTTAATCATTTAGATTGTTCCATTATCGACATGAATGTTCTGACCGGTAATGGATGTAGCATTATTGGAAAGCAAAAACAGGATTGTTTCTGCGACTGAATTTACATCAACTGCCTTTTTCATTGATGTTCTTTTATAGATTCGGTTTTTTTGGTCGTCTGAAAGTGATGAGCTCATTTCGGTTTCCATAAAACCGGCTACTAAACAATTCGACCGAATTCCAACCTCGCCCCACTCGCGTGCCGTATTTTTTGAAAAAGCCTCCAACGCGCCTTTTGTCGATGCATACATAGACAAGCCTTTGTAACCCGTATGAACACTTATTGATGAAATATGTACAATACTGCCCTTGATTCGGTGCAGTAGCATTTGCCTTATAGCAAATTTCGTCAGTACCATTGGCGTGAAAACATTTACCTTATACATTTTTTCAAGAGTATCTAAATTGAGGTTGGTCACTATATCATCATATGCTAAGGCGGCATTGTTAATTAAACCATGAATAGGGGTGTCTAAACCAATCCAATCTTTGAAAATACGTTGTCTTATTTCTTCGACATTGCCCAGGTCGTACTGCAGCCATTTAATTTTATTTGGGTATTGAAGCAGTAGCTTACTCAATTTCTCCGTTTTGCTTCGGCTTATTCCGTATACCGTCCAACCATCATGTAATAATAATTCAGCGGTTTTTAGGCCCAATCCCTTGGAAATTCCAGTTATTATTACATTCATATTCAGTTTCTTTTGATTTTTCCGGTTCTTGTTGTCGAAAGTTCATCAACAAAGCGAATAATTCTTGGAATTTTAAATTCTTGGATTTTCGATTGTAGAAATGTTCGAATCGATACCTCGTTTAATTGTTCATTGTCACGAACTAACTCGCAACAAACAATATTACCCAAAACGGAATTACTTTTAGAATATACGCGGGCATTTTTAATGCCTGGCAAAGTGAGAATGGTTTCTTCTACTTCTAGCGGATTAACCTTATAGCCACCTACATTTATCATATCACCTTTACGGGATACGAACCGAAATTTCAAAGGTTTCTCCACAACGATATCAACTAAATCCCCAGTGTTGTACCACTCCGAAACACTCATGCTTGAACTACCCATTAAACTATTATGAATTAAAAGTTCGCCATTCTCGACCCGAATTAAACATTCATACTCTGGTTTAATAATGAAAATATCATTTTCAGACGCAAAAAGAGTTCCTGCTTCGGTTGATGCGTAAACATTGGTTATTTTTGCATTTGGGAAAATTTCCTCAAGCTGTATTTTCGTTTTGTTGTTGAATTTTTCACCGCCGGAGGTAATTCGCACAACTGAACGGAAGGTTTCCGCATATGGCAGCAAAAGGCGGTAGAAAGTTGGCGTGGCCGAAATATGCGTTATATTGGTATTCTTTATTTCGTTCTGAATACGTGTGGTATTCAATCCAAAGAGGCGAATAATCGAATTACCGTTCAACAATGCCTGAAAGAAAACCTGTATACCGGCCATATGGGTAGGATTATAGGCAAAACCCCATATACTTTTTGTATTTCGCTTTGAAATTTTCACAAATCTCGAAATCGTATGAAAATTATGGCTTACTTTTTTGGGAGTACCGGTCGTTCCCGATGTAAATAATGTTATGCTCCAACTTTCAGGGGCCTTATGTAGCTTTTCTATGAATTCACCCTTATCCCTAATTAATGGTACCTTTTTTTTATCTATTGGCCTTAAAAATTCTTCGTGTTCAGAATAACCGGTAAGATTGATCAATTCCGAGTCGGTAAAATCGGAGTCAAGTAGAATTATCTCTTCCCCGATAATAAGTGATAGCGCAATTTGTTGAAATACATTGTAATAATCATTCGACTTACAATAGGGATTATAAGTTAATGCGCTATTAATATCATCAATAAATAAATCCCACGTAACTAATTTATCACTCGCAATATCTTTTAGAAAAATGCTCATTGTTCCACTTTCAACTTTTTTAGGATTTCGCCTACGGTATTCACGATACCATCTTCGAAGATATCGATATCATATTCTGCCTCGATACGAACGGTTAATTCGGCCAAGTCAAAAGAGTCAAACCCAATTTCATCTCTCAGGTGCATTTCTGGATTAATTGATGTCAGCTTTTTTTTTGTCCTGTTGTCCAGAACGGTATTAATGATTTCTAAAAGATTTTTTTGCATTTCGATGCCCATTTAATTATTGACTTAAGTTACAAATTAACGTAGGTTTTTTCTTTACGTTGTCCGCTTCAAGGCAGTTTGTCTCAAAACCGATGCTGTATACTAGAGAATAATGTGTTTAAAATAAATCAAAGATACATGTACGAATGTGTTAAACAAAATACGATGTTATGATTGTCTTACAATCGGGTTATGAAACAGTATGGGAGCAAATAACATCCCGGCCTTCTAGAAGAATACACTCTGCAATCGATATGTTTAGGCAAAGTGAACAAGAAACAGTTCTCGGTCACTTATTACCGAGAGGAATACGAACGTTACATAGCACGTATGGAAAGTAAAGAGGGCAAGTACATGAAAAGGGCAAAAGGCAGAGTACGGTAGAATCCGTGTTCGGCACCTTGACCCAGTTCATGGGCCTGCAGGAAGATAAATACGCTCGGCATACAGCGGGCAAACAAGGTGATGCACCTCTCGGCCATAGCTTAAACCTGAAGCAGTACCTGAAATTCACTGAAAAACGCTCAAAAAGCGAGGCAGGAATGCTTGCTTTGGCAAAAAGGGCGGAAACTAAGTTGAAAATGACGTTTTCGGCCCTTTCAAGCTTCCAAAAAAATCACCTGAACTATCATGCTAAAATAAAAAGCCCCGCAAAGAACTTTAAAAAAGTTTCGTTCTTCTGAAAATTAGGGGCTTGTGCAACGGTTACCGCTGTTGGCAGTAGTGCTTTTTCTATAAAGCTCTAATTATTAATTAACTATTCTGTTTATCCATTCAGAACATTCAGATGCGTCAAGAATATTCCAACTATGAAAACCTTTACCTTTGGTAGTTATATATTCAGCCTTGTCATTACCAATTTCCAGTAGAAATTTATGCAAGCGTTGTAAATCAACTGCGTTCATATCTTCAAATTGTAAGTCTGTACAATAACTCTTTCTAAGAAATTCCAAATCAGGTTCGGTGTATAATCTTATCGGAATATTTTTCAAATATTTTGCATTTCCGCCGTTGCTATTATTCGCGGAATATGATGAATTCAATAAATATTGGTCAGGTTTTGTTTCAGGTGAACCTCCTAAAGAATTCTCCAATTCCTGCTTAATTGAATAACCTTCTTTCTTAATTAAGCCTTTACATTCATAGTTTATTTTGCTTTCTGAAGAAGCGTACAAACGTTCTAAATCAAGAGGTGGGTTAATTGCAAAAACTCCTTTTAATATAGTCGAACTATCATTGGGTAATAAATATTCAGCATATCCAATTCCGACCGCACCACCTGATGAAAAGCCACCAATAATAAGATTAGAAACATCATATTCCTGGCTGAGGGCTCTATAAATTTTATCTAATTCAGAAATTGTTACTTGGTCTGCATACAATGAGTTATTTAATTCAGGCACAACAGTTAAAAATCCTTTTTCCGCCATTATTTGGGGAAGACTTGTTTTATCAAAAATACTTTTTGGGTTTTCCCCATGACCTTTCAGAAGTAATAGAATTCCGCTAACTTCTAATTTTGGATTCATCACATAATAAGTAAAAGATTTACCATTCACTTTGTCTTTATGTTTCTTTATGTTTTGTCCAAACAGAAAGCTCTGAAAGATTATCTGTAAAAAGAAGAATGTGACTAAAATATGCTTCATTATTCCGGTAATCTGTTAAGTTCGGATTGTTTTTTTGCATAACTGCCAACACATATATGTGCAATAACCAAAACTCATATAAAATTCGGTCAATTACAAGCAAAATGGGCCAAAAGCGCGAGATAACTACTTGCAAATGCTTACAAACGACTGTAAACGTTTATTTTTTTAAAACGGTTAAACTGTCGACTTAAAACAAAAAAGCCGTCCACTTTTAGATGAACGGCTCCAAATCAAAAATTTAGTTTTTTTATTTTCTAGCTTTTCGCTGGCCTTTTTTTCCCTTTCCCTTTCTGTGTTTCCCTTTACGGTGAGCCATTTTTTGCCATTTGTCGTATTGGTCGGCTGAAAGAATGTTTTTCATTTCGGCCTTTTGGGCGATCATTTGGTCTAAACGGGCATTTTGCATCGCGTAGCGCTCATCGGCCGTCGGTTTTGTAGCGTCGTCACTTTCTTTTGCCGCTTTACGGGCCTCCCATTTTGCTTTACGATCTTTGGCTTTTTCCAAGTTCAGGGCCTGAATCTTGGTTTGTTGTTCTTGGCTCAGGTCTAATGCCAAGGTCATTTTTTTGGTCTGTAAAGTGGCCGTTTGCTCTGGCGTCAGATTTTTCATTTCGCCACGATGTCGATTTTCACTTCTTTGTGCCATTGCGGTAAGCCCGACCATACACAGTAGTACTACGATTACTTTTTTCATAATTAGATAATTTTTGTTATTTCCCTAAAGCGGGAAATCTGATTTTTACTGATTTCTTTACCTATGACTGAACGACCTTGGATTGGTTTAACGGGGAACACCATTTTATACATATATTAACAGCTTAGGTAGTTGAGTTTTCGCCATAAAAAAAGGGCGAAGATGAAATCTTCGCCCTGAATGAGTAAGTAGGTCGTTCGTATTGTATATTGTTAATCCAAACTGTCTAATGAAGAGACCTGTTCGATGTCGGCATTCGCCATTTCGACCGTTTGGGGGGGGTCGTCGATATTGGTTTGGTTATAATAGATTAGAGATGCGATTACAAATCCGGCTAAGTAAAAAGAGCTTTTGATACGTTGCGACATGGGGTATGTTTTTTTGATTCTTATACTAATGTAAAAAAAACATTGACCCAAAAAAATGTGTTGTTGCGAACGGCCATTTGGGTGTGGTCAAATACCCTAAAGTTGTTGTTATACCATTCCGCAGGTCGTAGTTATTGACGTTTTGGCGCTAAAAGTCCTAAACTTCGAAACTTTGTTTTTAAGGGAAAATTGTAGAAATACGTCACCTTCATCGCGGTTGAACGGCATTGGTTTTCCCAATCCTTCGACTGAGCTCAGGGTGACAATCTCGTAACGACGTTTTAGCGAGGATTCAAAATCAGTTCTATACGTTGCTCAACATCTTGCAGATGGTATTTGCTCATACTGTCGGATGTTCTTGCAACGGCGTTTTTTATATTCCGCTGTAAGGTATTTAGTTCTGCACGTGCCACGGACCGAATGTCCGACTGGCTCGTATTTACCACCGTTGATTTTTGATAGCCGCCAGAATCAGGTTTTTTCTTTTGGTTCTCTGCCGTCATCAGGTAGGCCAGTCTATCGACATGGGCTTTCTGTAAATTTCTACGATAGGTGTCGATAGGGCTTCCGTTTTTTAGTTCTGACCAGATACCGTTTTTTAGGTCTTGCATCATGGCGGTAAAACGATAGGCTTCCGCACCGTTTGCGGTTTCGTTCTCTAGCAGGCGTTGTAGTTTGCCCAGACTTAATATATTATCCAAAGTGCGGACTTGCATCCCTCGTACTTTTTCTAAAAATCCTGAATATTCAATTTTATTGAAAATATTCTGGTCTAGCAGCCATTCGGGGGTTTCGAAAAGTTCATCCTGTAAAAATGCCATACAGTTTTCTTGGTGCTCTTTATCCACCGGAATATACACCGCACCTTCTTGATCATAGGTCTTTTGGTACTCGTACACTCCGCCAATATTATTCGATACATGACCCATATAGCGATTGAACTGGGCGATGACCTGGCCGTACAATTTTTCGAGGTCTTCGTAGGTCTTGCCTTCTTCCTGCGTCCAAAGGATTAGGTTGGGCACGATACGCTTTAAATTGGCGATGCCGTAGGCGCTGGCCTTAATGGCATCGTCGCCGAGATCTTCGGTCTGCGAACTGGGATCCACAACGTCGCCTACCTGTTGGTGCCCAAAACGGTATAGCGGGTCTCCCGCATGTTCAAGGATCCAATCATCTAAAATCGATTTCTCGTCTTCCGCCGAAATACTCGTTATGGGCTTGTAACCCCATTTGATAGCATATTTATCGTAGATACCGATATCTGGCATCAGGGCGACGTCTCCGTCTTCGGGCTGGGCAATATAGTTGAAACGGGCATAATCCATAATCGAGGGAGCAGTGCCGTACTTCTTTGTGAAATAGGCAGAACGTAAAGAATCTACCGCATAGGCAACACTACTGCCCATGTTATGGGGAAGCCCTAAGGTATGGCCGACCTCATGGGCCGATACAAAACGGATTAATCGCCCCATAACCTCATCTTTAAAAGCAACCCCACGGGCATCGGGATTAATGGCGGCCGTTTGCACGAAAAACCAATTGCGTAGCAAAGTCATTACATTATGGTACCAATTGATATCGGATTCTAAAATCTCGCCCGTTCGTGGGTCACTAACGTGCGGCCCGTTCGCATTGGGAATCGGGGAGGCGAGATAACGCACCACGGAATACCGCACATCTTCGGGAGACCATTCGGGATCTTCCAACGGTGTGGGCGGATCTTTGGCTAGAATGGCATTTTTAAAACCGGCTTCCTCAAATGCGACCTGCCAATCTTCGATACCCTTTTTGATAAAGGGTATCCATTTTTTTGGGGTCGCCCTATCTACATAATATATGATAGGCTTTTTTGGTTCGACCAATTCCCCACGTTCGTATTTCTCAATGTCCTCTTTCTTGACCTCTAAACGCCAACGGTCTAAAAATTTGATGGTCTTGCTTTCTTGTACATCGAGGCCGTAATCGGTCTGCCCACTGGCGAACCAACCGACACGTTCATCGAAATAACGCCGTTTCATAGGCTCTGCTGGCAATAGCACCATAGAATTATTAACTTCTACGGATATGGAACCTAAACTTCCGTTACTGGGCGGTTCCTTGGCGATATAAGTTTTTACATGGCGGGCCTCGACGTTCAACGGATAGCTTTTTATCGATTCGATATAGCTTCGCGGTTCGTCTAACTTTGATACCTTATATCGCTCACGATAGGCATCGGGCAAACCTAGGGCTTGTACATCTTTTTCAAAAAGTTCGTTGACCTGTATGACGGTCGCAGGGTTTACGCTATCTTTTTTAAAAGCTTTGATATCGAAGGCGAACAATACGGGTTCAAAATTGGAATTGACCACGGCCTCATGAACGGGCAAGGAGTCGGCGGCATAGATGCTATAGCTGACAACGCGAAGCAACACTTTTTTCGGTTTCTTTTCCCAGCGTAAAACTTTGGTGTTTATTTTTCCGCCACCGAAACCCATTCCCGAAGCGGTTTTCGAGATACGGCTTACCATCAACATTTCTTTGTTGAACAGTGAATCGGGTATTTCATAGAAATGGTCGTCTTCGACAACATGTACATTGAAAAGACCTTGGTCGGTCTTTGCGTCTTTGGTAATGACCTTGTTGTAGGGTTTTATCTTCTCTTTTTTTTCGTCGGATTTACTATCCGATTTTTCGGTCTTGTCATTTTTCTTTTTGAAGATTTGAGCTTCCGAAGTAGTACAAGTGAATACTAATAAGACCAGTACTAATTTGGGTATGGAGATTTTGAACATATATGATGTCGGTTTGGTTCCGTTCCGATAAATATCGGGAGTAATTAATGTATGATGCTCAAAAATCCGAAAAAATCAGGGACTTTCTTGTTAAGTAAATCATAAGCTGAAACAGTAGGTTAAGAAAAAATACTCCTATGCTGTAACATTTTTATTTTTTAGAAGTCTTATAGGTATATAATTATTCAATCCTGATAGCTCTCGGGATGAATTAGTCGGGGATAAAGCCGTTGCATAGCAGCGGCTTTATTTGTTTCGGCCCGATATATAGGGCAGAATCACCGATAAAGGGCCAACGAATAAATGCGTACTAGAAAAAAGATAAATAAAATGGAATATTTTGGGCATAAAAATTCGGGACAAAAATTAGCTAGCCCATAACAGGATAAATCGTAAAATAGCAAGTAGCCAAATTTTTAACCCAGAAATTACGAATTTGATGATTTGGTCATTATTAAGAAACATCCCACAAAACACAAAAAGCAATATTAAGATAATATAGCGTTATATAAACTCATTACAAACAAACTCGCCTTAACTAAAAAAAGAAAAGAAGAGCGCGAGTTTGCTAACCTACAAACGTTATGAACAAAAAGTCATTTAAGGTATCAATGTTATTGGGCCTACTATTTGCAAACGGAGTCTTTGCCGCTGACCCCAAAACTGAAAAAGACGAATTGATTATCAATTCAGTTATTTATATAGAAGATAGTGTCGATTTGGACCTTGGCTTTAACACTGCCGATTATTTGCCCGAGGATTTTAATCCGTACGAGGTGTATGTTGATTTGGCATCGATTGCCTTTATCGAAGATAATGCGGTTATTAAGGTAAATTCGAAAAAATACCTCCCAAAAAAGTTCAATGCCTATGCGTACCCGACTGATGTCGAAGGTTTTAATTACATCGATGAAAACGATGAAATCGTATTGGGTTTCGATACTAAAAAATATCTACCGGAAGGCTTTGATCCTTATGTGCGTAACAATTAACAAGTTACCTGTATTTAATTAAGTTATTCAAGATCCCGGCATATGCTGGGGTCTTTTTTTTGGAGAAGAGAGAAACTATAAACTCTGTTTTATTA
>ENA-ORXU01000983-ORXU01000983.1-marine-metagenome-genome-assembly--contig:-NODE-983-length-26815-cov-6.909455_pt1 | contig 26815 bp, 21 predicted proteins | sample MGYA00237869_ERZ511484 | MGnify/ENA metagenome assembly ERZ511484
GGCGAAGGCCCGGTACAGCGAATAGTTGGCCAATGCATAGACCAGTCCGATCGCCAGGCCGCTCGTCAGGCCGCTCATCAGCACCGGGCGCGTCAGGCGCGGACCCGCATCGCCGCCGCCTGCCCAGAGCTGCCACCCCAGGGCCGGCAGCATCAGCACCAGGCCGAACAGGAACACGCCCAGCAAGCAGGCGGCGGTATCCGCCCGACGCGTGACCGTACGCACGCACAGATCGTGAATGCCCCAGGCGAGCGCCGCGATCAGACCCATCCCCAACGCCAGCACGTCGGTTCAGCGCCGGCTTCGAGCGTTCAGACCGAGGGCCTGTCGGCATCGGGAGTCGAATCGGGATAATGTCCCTTCACCCGCTCCTTGGTCGGATCGAAGTGCGGGAACGTCACCACTCTGGCCTCCAGCCGCTTCTGCTGACCGTCCAGCTGACCGACATCGAGCGCGGTACCGGGTTCGGCGTGCGTGATGTCGATGCGCGCCAGCGCGATGACCTTGCCCAGGATCGGCGACTTGACCGCCGAGGTGATCTCGCCGACCTGGGCACGCCCGGCGCGCACGCAGTCGCCGTTCGAGGGCACCAGGCCACCGGCCAGTTCGAGCCCGACCAGCCTTCTCTGCGGATGCTCCTTGCGCTGTTCGAGCACCGCCCGACCGATGAAGTCGTCCGGCTTGCTCTTGAGCGGCACGGTGAAGCCGATACCGGCCTCGTACGGATCGGTGCGATCGGAGAACTCGTAGCCTGCGAAGATCAGGCCCGACTCGATGCGCAGCATGTCCAGTGCCGCCAGCCCCAGCGGCACCATGCCCAGCGGCTCGCCGGCGGCGTGGATCGCCTCGAACACCTCGGTGGCATCCTTCGGATGGCAGAACACCTCGTAGCCGAGTTCGCCCGAATAACCGGTCCGGCTGACCACCACCGCCACGCCGTGAAAATCGCCGATGCGCGCGTTGGTGAACCGGAACCAGCCGAGCTCGCTCACCGTGGGCTGGGTCGGTGGTGTCCAGATCACCTGCTCCAGGATCCGGCGCGAGCGCGGACCCTGCACCGCGACGTTGCACAGTTGGTCGGTGGAGTTTCTCACCCAGGCGTTCAGGCCGCGCTCGGCGGCCAGTTCGCGCAAGGCCAGCCCGGAAGCATCGTTGCCGCCGATCCAGCGGAAGTTGTTGTCGCCCAGCCGGAACACGGTGCCGTCATCGATCATGCCGCCGTTCGGATGGCACATCGCGGTATAGACCACCTGCCCCACGGCCAGCGTCTTCATGTTGCGCGTGACGCCCAGCTGCATCAGCTGCTCGGCATCCGGGCCGGTGATCTCGTACTTTCGCAACGGCGACAGGTCCATGATCGCCGCCTTCTCACGGCACGCCCAGTACTCGGCGATGGCGCCGTGGTTGGTCATCGTGTTGGCCAGCCAGTAGCCGTTGTACTCGATGAAATCGCGCGTGTGCCGTGCAAAGCAGGCGTGAAAACCTGTCTCCTTCGTGTCCTGCACGTCTGCCTCCGGGGTTCTGCGCCAGCCGATCGAGCGCTTGAAGAGCTCCTTCTCGCCGTACACGCGCACCTGTACATCGGTCGGGTTCCAGCCGTTGGCAGGATCCACGTCGCAGGGGCAGGCGCTCGATACGCACACCAGGTCCGACAGCGCGCGCAGCAGCACGAAATCGCCCGGCCTGGACCAGGGATCGTCCATCAGGATGGCGTTGCGGTCGTCCAGCAGCGTGTTGAAGAAGAAGTTGATCGCCGGCCAGCCGGCACGCGGCCGCACGCCGTAGCCGTCCAGCTCGCGGTTGATGTTGTCGCTGCAGTTCACGTGGCCCGGGTAGCCCAGGTCCTCGTAATAGCGCGCGGTGCAGGCCAGCCCGAAGGTGTCGTGCCGGCCGCAGGTGTCCTGAACGATCTCCACCAGCGGCTCCATCTCGTTGGAGAAGTACTTGGCGAACAGGCCGGGTGCCGGGTACAGCGAACCGCCCAGCGAGCGCGTGGTGGTCGGATCGATGTCGCGCTCCACCCCCTTGTCCAGCGCCCGCTGGCTGAACGCCTGGAAGTCCGAACACTCGCGCCCCTGCACGTCCATGATCTGGATGTACTGCCCCTGCTTCACCTCGTAGGCGAACGCGTTGCCCGGCTGCACGTTCTCATCGAGCAGCATGTCGGCCAGCGGCTCCGCCGGGCCACGCCGTTCGCCCGGGCTGCGCACCTTGATCCGTTCGATGAACAGCACCACGTCGGTGGCGGTGTCCTGCTCGTGCACGTTCATCGGCGAGGCCACCGCGGCGACGATCAGCAAGCCACCGGTGGTGACGGTCAGCGAACGCAGCTCGCCGGCGCGCGAGTCCTCGTCGAACAGGCGGACGCTATCCGCCCGGTCGACGTCGAATCCGCTGCTGGCCAAGGCTGCCAGCACCCGCTTGCCGGACGGGCCGCCCGTGCGCAAGGTGGCCGCCAGCGTGCCGGCACCGATGCCGCGCGCGCCGAGCGCACCCGCATCCGAACGCCCGTCCGGGCGGAACAGCGCAAGCTCCACCGGTTGCAGCCCCTCGGTGTCGAGCACCGAGACGGTGTCCCCGGCCTCCACCTCGACCGCCCGCGAGCCGCCACCGGGAATCGGATGGCGCTCGACGTGGTCGGGCAGCACCGGCAGGCCCGGCACGCGTATGCCGTTGCGCTGGAACGGCGCCAGGAAGGCCGGCGCTCGGGCGCCCGGGGCCGCGGTGGCGGTGGCGGCACCGGAGACGCTGGCGGGGTGTCCTGCGAGACTGGCGGTCATGTCGGAAGTTCGAAAGGTCGAGAGTCTGGAGATCAGGAGGTCAGGCCGAGCAACCGGGAGCGCGCGGCTCCCCAGCGGGTGATCAGATGATCGATGGTCAGCCCCATGAACGCCACGCAAAGACCCAGCACGAGGCCCTTGCCCACATCCGTGGAGGACAGCGCGCGCTGCATTTCCTGGCCCAGATCCTGGGTACCGATGAAGGCGGCGATGATGACCATGAACAACGAGAACATCACCGTCTGGTTCAGTCCGATCATGATCGTCGGCACCGCCATCGGCAAGGAGACGTTCCAAAGTTTCTGCGCGCCCGTGGCGCCCGACATGTCGGCCGCCTCGAGCAATGGCGGCGGCACCCCGCGCAAGCCCTCGATGGTGTAGCGCGTCATCGGCACGGTGCCGAACACGATGACCGCGGCGATGGCGGCGACATCGTTCACCCCGAACAGCATGATCACCGGTATCAGGTAGATGAAGCTGGGGAAGGTCTGCAGCGTGTCGCACACCAGCAGCACACGATTCGCGCGACTGGCGCTGCGCGAGGCCCAGACACCGAGCGGCAGGCCGATCAGGGAGGCGATCAACACCGCGAAGCTGACCATGTAGGCGGTGATCATCGCCCGGTCCCACCAGCCGGACAGCGCGATGAGGCCGATGAAACCGGTGCAGGTCGCCGCGCTGCGCCAGCCGCCGATGCGCCAGGCGACCCCTGCCACCAGCGCCAGCACCGCCGTGGTCGGCAACCACAGGTAGGCATCGCGCAGCGGAATCAGCACGTCGCGGATCAGGAAGGAACGGATCGCCAGCGCCAGCGGGTCGACCACGGTCAGCGCCGAATCCACGATCGCGTCCAGCGGGCCGGAAACCGAGAAGGCGTGCTTGCGGCCGATCTCGGACAACAGCGGGAACAGCTGCGACAGCGCCAGCATCAGCGCGACCAGCGATCCACACACGATCAGCGTGCGGTGCCGCTCGGCCCAGGAGGTGCCCCGTTCGAAGTGGGCCGGCTGGCGCTTGGCCCAGGCCTTGGAGAACCGGTCGAGCATGATCGCCAGCAACACGATGGTGATGCCGATCTCGATGGATCGGCCGATCTTCAACGATTGCAGCAACTGCAAGAGTTTCTGACCCAGGCCGGGCATGCCGATGAAGCTGGCCAGCACCACCATGGCCAGCGACTGCATGATCACCTGGTTGATGCCGACCAGGATCTCGGTTCGTGCCGTCGGCACCCGCACGTGGCGCAGCAGCTGCCAGCGGGTGGCGCCGCACATCTGCCCGGATTCGACGATCTCCGGCGCCACCTTGCGAAGCCCCAGCAGCGTCATGCGGATCATCGGCGGCACCGCGAAGATGATCGTGACGATGGCGCCGGACTTCGGCCCCACGCCGATGAACACCACCACCGGAATCATGTACGCGAAATGCGGCAGGGACTGCGCGATGTTCAGGATCGGGTTCAGCACACGCTCCACGGGGCGACTCTTCCAGCAGGCGATGCCCAGCGACAGTCCCAGACCGACCGCCAGCGGCACCGCCACGACGATGACCGACAGCGTCTCCATGGTCCATTTCCACTGGCCCATCAGCGCCACCCAGACGAAGGTGCCGCCGCCGAGCAGCGCCAGCCGCCAGCCGCCCAGCCACCAGCCCAGGCAGCCGGCGCTGACCGCCACCACGCTCCAGGGGACGGGACCGATGTTCGGCCAGCGACGCTTGCCGTACAGCAGGTTGGCGGTGATGTCGAGCAGCCACTCCACCCCGCCCGCGACCGTTCGCGTGACGCTCAGGAAACCCAGGTCGTCCTTGACGAACAGGAACAGCGCGTTCAGCGCATCGGCGAACGGCGGGACCATCGCCTGCGGCAGCCGCACCAGCGCATCCGGCAATAAGGGCTTGAGCAGCACCAGCACGATCGCGAACGCTATCAACGCAAGCCCGACCCTACCCGCCCGGTCCGGATCGGCCAATCCGGCGAGCCATCCGGCCGGAGGGCCCACCGCCCCGCGCGTACCGGGATGTCCCGGGCGTGCCGCGATATCCGGACGGGCGTTCATGCCGGCGACACCGCCGCCTTGCCGAACAGCACGTCGAGCGCCCGCGACCGTGACAGCCGGCCGATGCACCGTCCGTCATCCTCGACGACGGCGAAGTGCTCGCGGTGCTCGTCGACCAGCCGTCGCGCCAGCGCATGGATCGAGTCGCCCGCCGCCACGGCATGAGCGTCCGCGCCCGCACCGTCGAACGGTTCAGCCAGCGCGCGTGCGCGCACCACCCGAGCCCCGTCGATGTCCTCGGTGAAGCGGGCCACGTAGTCGGTGGCGGGCGCGAGCACGATGCGATCGGGCGTGTCGACCTGATCGACCACACCGTCCTTCATGATCGCGATGCGATCGGCCAGCCGCAACGCCTCGTCGAAGTCGTGAGTGACGAACACGATGGTCTTGCCCAGCATCGCCTGCAGGCGCGCGAACTCGTCCTGCATCTCCCGCCGTATCAACGGGTCCAGTGCCGAGAACGGCTCGTCCAGGAACCAGATGTCAGGCTCTATCGCCAGGCTTCGAGCGATGCCCACGCGTTGCTGCTGCCCACCGGACAGCTCGCGCGGAAAATAGTCCTCGCGCCCGGCCAGGCCCACCAGCTCGATCACCTCCAGCGCGCGCTCGCGCCGGGCGTGCCTGTCCTGACCGCGCATCTGCAACGGAAAGGCGACGTTGTCCAGCACCGTGCGGTTGGGCAACAACGCAAAGTTCTGGAACACCATGCCCATCTTGCGCCGGCGAAGCTCGATCAGCCCGCGCGCATCGAGCGCGCGCAGGTCCTGACCGTCCACGTCGATGTCGCCCGCGGTCGATTCGATCAGGCGCGACAGGCAGCGCAGCAGCGTCGACTTGCCGGAGCCGGACAGCCCCATGATCACCAGCATCTCGCCCGGGGCGATGTCCAGCGACACGTCGCGCACCGCCGGGATGTAGCCGGCGGTGCGGATACGCTCGAAGTCGGGCACGTCCGGCTGATCGGCCAGCCATCGCTCGGGCGCCTGCCCGAACAGCTTCCACAGGTTCCGGCACCGGATCAGCGGTGCGGCGATCGGATCGTCAGGCACGGAGGAACGTGTCCCGGCCTAGTCGACCCAGGCCCTCCAGACGTCCTCGTTGGCGGCCAGCCATTCGCTGGCCGCCTCTTCGGGCTCCAGCTCGTCCACGTCGACCATCTTGGCCATCTCGGCGATCTGCGGATTGGTGAACGAGATCTGCTGCAGCGTGGCGAACGCGTCCGGCCAGCTCTCTTCCATGCCGTCCCAGGCCGCCTTCTTCAGGTATCCGTTCGGCGGGTTGGCACAGTCGTAGACCGCGTCGGGATTGGGCCCCTTGGAAGGGTCCTCGTTGCAGCCCGCCTCGTGCTCGGGAAACTCGATGAAGGCCCCCGGATAGACCGCCTCGATGAAGTTGGGTGTCCAGTTGAACAGCACGATCGGCTCGCCGCGCTTCTTGGCGGCGGCAAGCTCGGCCCACAGCGCACTGGCGGAACCGGCGTTGACCACGGTGAAGTCCATGCCCAGCGCATCCACGCGCTCCTGGTCATGCTTCAGCCAGTCGACCGGGCCACCCAGGAAACGCCCCGACTCCCCGGTCTCGGGGGTGGCGAACATCGCACTGCAGGCGTTCAGCGCCTCCCAGTCCGGCAGGCCCGGGCAGAGTTCGGCCACGTACTCGGGATACCACCAGTCCTCGCGGGTGATCGCGTCGTGATCGCCGGCATCGACGATGCCGCCCTTCTCCATGGCCTCGTTGAAGGCGGCCCCGAAGGCGCCCTCCCACACCTCCATCTCCAACGTGACATCGCCGTTGCGAACCGCCTCGTAGACCGCCTGGCTGTCGGTGGACACGTACTCCACATTGTTGCCCATCGTCTCGAAGATCTGCCCGACCACGTTGGACATCACGATCTGCGAATTCCAGTTGTGCACCGGAATGATGATCGGGTCCTCGGAGTCGGCCAGCAGCGGTGCGCTCAGGGCACCCAGGCCCAGCGCGCAGGCGATCGACACACCTCGCGCCGATGCGCTGCGGATGAATGTGCTCATGGAAATCTCTCCGGTGAGGGGCTCGACGCAAGCGCCCTTTTGGGGTGAACATGGGGCAGGATACCGACGCTCTGGAACGAGTGTCGTGCTGCAAAGCTTACAACCGATATTCCTGAAATGAAAGTCTCTTGCCTTTATTGAATAATCCGGTGTCCGGTGATACGGTCCGCACACTTTCTTCATCCCTGACGTCATGAGCCATGTGCGGAATCGTCGGCTTGTACCTCAAGAACGAGGCGTTGTACCCGGAGCTGGGCAAGCTGTTCCAGCCGATGTTGATAGAGATGACCAGCCGCGGACCCGACTCCGCCGGTGTCGCGCTGTATCGGGACCCGGTCGGTGACGGCGAGACCAAGTTCTCCCTGGCGCACGACAGCCGTCGGCACGACTGGCAGGCGCTGGCCGACGAGCTGGCCGGTGCGCTCGGTGCCCGCACCCGCATCGAGCAGCGCGACACGCACGCCATCCTGGTGACCGATGCCGAGGAGGAAACCGTCAAGCGCTGGCTGTCCGGACGGGATGACGGCACGCGCCTGATCGGCAGCGGGCGCAGCATCGAGATCTACAAGGAGACCGGCCTGCCGAAGGATGTCTACGAACGCTTCGACCTGGCCAAGGCTGCCGGTCGGCACATGATCGGCCACACTCGCATGGCGACCGAGAGCGCGGTGACCTCGGCAGGCTCCCACCCGTTCGCCACCGGTGCCGACCTGTGCCTGGTGCACAACGGCTCGCTGTCGAACCACAATCGCCTGCGCGAGGAGCTCAAGCGCAAGGGCGTCACCTTCGGCAGCCAGAACGACAGCGAGGTGGCCGCGGCCTACCTGACCTGGAAGCTCCGGAACGGCGTGTCGCTCAAGCGCGCGATGGAGGATGCGCTGGACGACCTGGACGGCTTCTTCACGTTCTGCGTCGGCACCGCCGACGGCTTCGCCGTGGTGCGCGACCCGATCGCCTGCAAGCATGCGGTGCTGGCCGAGACCGACGACTGGGTGGCGATGGCCACCGAGTTCCGCGCGATCGCCTCGCTGCCCGGCGCCGACACGGCGCGCATCTGGGAGCCTCGCCCGGCCACCGTCTACAGCTGGGGGGACGAAGGCATGGACATCGAGACGGTCGATCATCTGCCGGCCACGGTGGTGCCGGCCTCGGCGCGCGCCGCCGCCGGAGGCCTGCATTGAACGCCTCGCCGAACGCATCGTCTCGGCAGCTCACCCAGACGCTGGACCTGGGCGAGATCGGCCTGCGAGACGTCAATCGCCGCCTGCGGGAACTGGCGCCCGGCAGCAACGAGACCGCCTGGACGATCACCAACCCGATGGGCCAGCACGCCATCGCCTGCGGTCTGGACAGTGCGCTGAGCGTCGACATCGCCGGCCACGTCGGTTTCTACTGTGCCGGCATGAACCAGGAGGCCGAGGTGACCGTGCACGGCCACGCCGGCGTGGGCGTGGCCGAGAACATGATGAGCGGCACGGTACGGGTCAAGGGCAACGCCAGCCAGTCGGCCGGCGCCACCGGTCACGGCGGCCTGCTGGTGATCGAGGGCGATGCATCCTCGCGCTGCGGCATCTCCATGAAGGGCATCGACATCGTGGTCGGCGGCTCGGTCGGCCACATGTCCGGCTTCATGGCGCAACTGGGCCATCTGGTGATCTGCGGGGACGCCGGCGAGGCGCTCGGCGATTCGATCTACGAGGCCAGGCTGTACGTGCGCGGCAAGGTGGAGAGCCTGGGGGCGGACTGCATCGAGAAGGAGATGACGCCCGACCACCTGCACACGCTGACCGATCTGCTGACGCGCGCCGGCATGGATGCCGACCCGGCCGACTTCAGGCGCTACGGTTCGGCCCGCACGCTCTACCACTTCGACATCGACAACGCGAGCGCCTACTGATGGACGACAAGGTCGCCCCCCCGAAGGTCGCGCCGCGCGCGTCGGCCACCTTCGACGAGTACACCAACTCGGAAATCCGCCGTGCGGCCAGCACCGGCATCTACGACATCCGCGGCGCCGGCGCCAAGCGCAAGCTGCCGCACTTCGACGACCTGCTGTTCCTGGGCGCATCGATCTCGCGCTACCCGCTGGAAGGCTACCGCGAGCGCTGCGGCACCGAGGTCACGCTGGGCGACCGCTTCGCCTCGAAGCCTCTGCAGCTGAAGATCCCGATCACCATCGCCGGCATGAGCTTCGGCTCGCTGTCGGGCCAGGCCAAGGAGGCGCTGGGGCGCGGCGCGAACGCGGCCGGCACCTCGACCACCACCGGCGACGGCGGCATGACCGACGAGGAGCGCGGTCATTCCAGGCAGCTCGTCTATCAGTATCTGCCGAGTCGCTACGGCATGAACCCCGTCGACCTGCGCCGTGCGGACGCGATCGAGATCGTGGTAGGACAGGGGGCCAAGCCCGGCGGTGGCGGCATGCTGCTCGGTCAGAAGATCAACGAACGGGTCGCGCGCATGCGCTCCCTGCCCGAAGGGATCGACCAGCGCTCGGCCTGCCGCCACCCGGACTGGACCGGTCCGGACGATCTGGAGATCAAGATCCTGGAGCTGCGCGAGATCACCAACTGGGAGAAGCCGATCTTCGTGAAGGTCGGCGGTTCGCGCCCCTACTACGACACCGCGCTGGCCGTGAAGGCCGGTGCCGACGTGGTCGTGATCGACGGCATGCAAGGCGGCACCGCGGCCACCCAGAACGTGTTCATCGAGCACGTCGGACAGCCGACGCTGGCCTGCATCCGTCCGGCCGTGCAGGCGCTGCAGGAACTGGACATGCACAGGAAGGTGCAGCTGATCGTGTCCGGCGGCATCCGGAACGGGGCCGACGTGGCCAAGGCGATGGCGCTGGGCGCCGATGCGGTCTCGATCGGCTCGGCCGCGCTGATCGCGATGGGTGACAACGATCCGCGCTGGGAGGAGGAATACAACGCGCTGGGCACCACCGCCGGCGCCTACGATGCCTGGCACGAGGGGCGTGATCCTGCCGGCATCACCACCCAGGATCCGGAGCTTGCCAAGCGGCTCGATCCCCTCGTGGCCGGGCGCCGGCTGGCCAACTACCTGGGGGTCATGACGCTGGAGGCACAGACGATCGCCCGTGCCTGCGGCAAGAACCACGTGCACAATCTGGAGCCCGAGGACCTGTGCGCGCTCACCGTCGAGGCGGCCGCGATGGCCCGCGTACCGCTCGCCGGCACCGGCTGGGTGCCCGGCACACCGCTCGGCTGAGTCGACTTCGTCTTCGCCCCGACCCGAGGTATCCGCCCGACATGACCGACGATCTCGCGCAGTACGCCAAGGACAACGGCATCAAGTACTTCCTGTTCAACTTCACCGACCTGCTCGGCACCCAGCGCTCCAAGCTGGTGCCGGCCGAGGCGGCCGGCAGGATGCAGCAATCGGGTGCGGGGTTCGCAGGCTTCGCCGCCTGGCTGGATTTCACGCCGGCGCACCCGGACATGATCGTGATGCCGGACACCGCCTCGCTGATCCAGCTGCCGTGGAAACCGGAGGTCGCCTGGCTGGCCGGCGATTGCTGGATGGATGGCAAGCCCGTGGAGCAGGCGCCGCGCAACGTGCTCAAGCGCCTGATGGCCGCCTCGGCCGAGAAGGGCATGTTGATGAAGGCGGGGGTGGAGCCGGAGTTCCACCTGATCGACGCCGAGGGCGGCGCCCTGTCCGATGCGCGCGATACGCAGGAGAAGCCCTGCTACGACCAGTCGGCGATCATGCGCAGGCTGGATGTGGTAGCCGAGATCTGCGACACGATGACGCAGCTGGGCTGGTCGCCCTACCAGGCCGATCACGAGGATGCCAACGGTCAGTTCGAGATCAACTGGGACTTCGCCGATGCGCTGAGCATGGCCGACCAGCAGTGCTTCTTCAAGTTCATGGTCAAGTCGATCGCCGAGAAGCATGGCCTGCGCGCCACCTTCATGCCCAAGCCGTTCAGCCACCTGACCGGCAACGGCTGCCACGTGCACGTCTCGGTCTGGAGCAACGACGGCAAGACCAACCGCTTCGGGGACGAGGCCGGCGAGCTCGGCCTGTCGGCCGAGGCCTATCACTTCATCGGCGGCCTGCTCGAACACGGCGAGGCGCTGGCAGCGATCACCAACCCGTCGGTCAACTCCTACAAGCGCATCAATGCAGCCCCGACCCAGTCCGGCGCCACCTGGGCGCCCAGCTCCATCACGTTCGGCGGCAACAACCGCACCCACATGATCCGCATTCCGGACGATGGCCGCATCGAGCTGCGCCTGCCGGACAATACCGCCAATCCGTACCTGCTGATGGCGGTGGTGCTGGCCGCCGGCATGGATGGTGTGGAACGCGGTCTCGACCCGGGCGAGCGACTGGACATCGACATGTACACCCAGAGCCACACCGTGAGCGATGCGAAGCAGCTACCGATGAACCTGCTGGACGCGTTGCGCCGCTACGAGGAGGACGAGGTGCTGCGCCAGGCACTCGGTGACGAGTTTTCCAGGGCATTCCTGAAGCTCAAGCACGACGACTGGAACAAGTACGCCCGCACGCTTACCGATTGGGAGCGCGAGCACACGCTCGACTGCTAGGACGTTTCTCCCAAGACCCCCGTTTCGCACACAGCCCGGAGGTACCCCGCACGTGGAAGCCGAGATCGCACGACTGACCGAGGAGCTGGCGGCACTGACCGCCTCCAGCGGCGTGACGAACACGATGTTCGCCGAGACCTTCTATTACGTCACCATTCCGCTGATGGTGCTGATCCACGTCGGCTTCCTGTCCTACGAGATGGGCGCCTCCCGGCAAAAGAACGTGCTGGCCTCGGGCATCAAGAACATCCTGGCGTTCGCCTTCCTGGTACCGACCTTCTACTTCGTCGGCTGGTTCATCTACTGGGCGTTCCCGAACGGCATCGACATGTCCGTGGGCGCGTTCGAAATCAGCGGCTGGGACTATGCGGTCGGCGCGGCGAACCCGGCCGGCGAGGTGATGGGGCCGAACCTGGCCGACAACGCCACCGGCGTGTTCTGGGGCGCGTTCACGCTGTTCGCCGCGACCACCGCCTCGATCATGTCCGGCGCGGTCATCGAGCGTATCCGGCTGTTCGCCTTCATCGTGCTGGCCATCGCGCTGGGCGCGTTCGCCTGGGTGTTCGCCGCCGCGTGGGGCTGGCACGCCGATGGCTGGCTGGTGCAGAAGTTCGGCTATCACGACTTCGGCGCGGCCGGCGTGGTGCACACGGTGGCAGGCTTCTTCGCGCTCGGCGTGCTGATCAACCTGGGCCCGCGCATCGGCAAGTACAACAGCGACGGCCGTGCCAATCACATCGCCGGGCACAGCATGCCGATGACGCTGGTCGGATTGATGACCATCATCGCAGGCTTCTGGGGATTCCTGATGGCCTGCGTGATCGTGCCGGGCGAGGCCTGGTCCTGGTCGGCGATCGAGTTCACCTCGATCTACGGCACGCCGCTGACCCTGTCGGCCTTGACGTTCAACATCCTGATGGGTTTCGGTGGCGGCATCATCGGTGCCTGGGTGACCACGCGGGACCCGTTCTGGATGATGTCCGGCGCATTGGCCGGCATCATTTCGTGCGCCGCGGGCCTGGACCTGTACTGGCCGCCGCTGGCGTTCGCGATCGGCTTCGCAGGGGCGGCCTTCATGCCGGTGGCGGCGAAGTTCCTGGAAAAGCGCGGCATCGACGATGCGGTCGGTGCGGTGACCGTGCACGGTGTCGTCGGGGTGTGGGGCGTGCTGGCCGCCGGCCTCTTCGCCGCCGGCTACCCGGCCTACCAGGGCGATGCCGGCACGGTCGCCACCATCGGCATCGTCGGTCAGTCGATCGGTGCGCTGACGATGATCGCCTGCGGGTTCGTGCCGGGCTACCTGCTGTCGCTGCTGCTCAAGTCGTTCGACCTGCTGCGCGTGCCCAGAAGCGCAGAGATCGCCGGTCTGGACATCGTCAAGGTGCCGGCCGTCGCCTACCCCGAGAGCCTCAACGGTAGCGGCACGGTGGCGGCGTTCGATCCGATCGACACCGCCTCGCCGGCTCGCTGATCGCCATTCTGCACCGACCGACCCGACAACCATCGAGAGAAGCATCATGGGCTCATCACTTCCCGAAGCATCGTGGAACACGATCGAAGGCGCCTACTACACCGGTGCCGGTGGCACCTGGGAGCCGATCTGGCTGTTCGTCTCGATCGGTCTGTGCGTGGTGGCGCTGGTGCTGGGGATCGCACACGAGCGCCACGCCTACAAGCGCATAGAGGCCGAGCGAGGCGTCTGATCGTCCGGATCCGTTCCGTCGACCTGCCACCACACATCTTGCGAGGATTCTCCACATGACTGCCAGCTGGCGCTTTTCCACGCTCGCCGACCGACACCGCGCACTGGGCTCCGACCTGGAGGACTGGGGCGGCATGGGCACCGCCTGGTCCTACGACAAGGACCAGACCGAGGAGTACATGGCGATCCGCACCAAGGCGGGGTTCATGGACGTGTCGGGATTGAAGAAGGTGCACCTGACCGGTCCGCACGCCTCGGCGGTGATCGACAAGGCGACCACCCGGGACGTGGAACGGATCTCGCCGGGACGCGCCTCCTACGCCTGCATGCTCAACGATGCCGGCAAGTTCATCGACGACTGCGTGATCTACCGCATGGGTCCGAACAGCTTCATGGTGGTGCACGGCACCGGCGAGGGTCACGAGCAGCTGACGCGCTCGGCCATCGGCCGGGACGTCTCGGTGCGCTTCGACGACAACCTGCACGACATCTCGCTGCAGGGCCCGCTGGCGGTGGACTTTCTCGAAAAGCACGTCGAGGGCATCCGCCACCTGAACTACTTCGCGCACATGCCCACCCGCCTGTTCGGTCACCCGGTGATGATCTCGCGCACCGGCTACACCGGCGAGCGAGGCTACGAGATCTTCTGCCGCGGCCAGGATGCGCCCGATATCTGGGACACGCTGGTGAGGGAAGGCGAGCCGATGGGCATCATCCCGACGCGCTTCACCACGCTGGACTGGCTGCGCGCCGAGAGTTACCTGCTGTTCTACCCGTACGACAACTCCGAGATGTACCCGTTCGAGAACGACGTCACTGGCGACACGCTGTGGGAGCTCGGCCTGGACTTCACCGTCACCGAGGGCAAGACCGGTTTCCGCGGTGCCGAGGAGCACTACCGTCTGAAGGGCCGCGAGCGCTTCAAGATCTACGGCCTGAAGCTGGAAGGCGAGGAACCTGCCGAGGAAGGCGCCGACGTGCTGCGCGACGGCGAGAAGATCGGCGTCGCCACCATCGGCATGTACTCGCCGCTGAACGAGCACAACGTGGCGATCGCTCGCCTGCCGGTCGATTGCGCCACGCCGGGTGTCAAGCTCGAGGTCAGGAACTCCACAGGCTTGATCGCGTGCGACTCGGCCCAGATGCCGTTCCACGACGTCGACAAGGAGCGGCGTACCGCCAAGGGCTGAATCTGCCCACCCATGCCGATCCCGCCATGCCCATCCCGATGAGTCACTCCCGCATAGAGCCGTCCATCCGCAGCCGCCCCGTGTACGGCACGCTGAGTCCCACCACCGCCGCGACGCACCTGTGCATCGCGGACGGAGCGGGCGGCGGCGCACTGCTCGACCTGTTCGACTCGGCGCCGGAGGGGTTCGCGCCATGCGCGGAGATCAATTACGTGCCGGGGGGCGTTCCGGGAGAGCAGGACCTGAGCGATGCGCTGCAGGCGCTCGGTGCGGCGCGCTTTCACAACAGCCCGTCGGTGCACGCGTTGCTGCCCCGCATCGCCCGCCAGTTCGAGCGCATGCGCATGGGCACCCAGGTCTACCTGGCCGGCAGCGAGACCCTGATCGGGCTGGCGATGAAGACCGGCATGGAGGCCGGCCTGGACTTCGAGGCGATGCAGACCGAGCACCGCGGCACGCTGGCCAGGCGCATGCAGTGCGTGCACTGCAAGGGCATCACCGAGAACGTCACCACCCAGCCCGCAACCTGTTCGCACTGCGGATTGCTGCTGCTGGTGCGTGACCATTACTCACGGCGCCATGCCGCGTTCCAGGGCGTGAACATCAATGCCGAGGATCCGAGCGAGGTACCGCCCAAGGAGGAGGTCTTCCCATGAGCAGCCTGCACGGTGCCATCGAGGTCGTCGTCAGCGACGTCGTCACGGTCAACGAGCTGATCAAGCGCTTCCATTTCAAGCGCGCCGACGGCAAGCCGCTGCCGGCCTTCTCCGGCGGCTCCCACATCGTGATCGAGATGCAGGACGGCGACACGCTCAGGCGCACGCCCTACTCCCTGTCCAGCTCGCCGTTCGACACCGACGACTACCAGATCAGCATCCGGCGCGACGATGCAGGGCGCGGCGGTTCGCTGTACATGCACGAGAAGGTGGAACCCGGCATGTCGATGAGCATCTCGCACCCGGCCAACCTGTTCGCGCTGGACAAGCGTGCCCCCAAGCACCTGATGCTGGCCGGTGGCATCGGCATCACGCCGTTCATGTCGCAGACTGCCCAGCTGGCCCGCACCGGCGGCAGGATCGAGCTGCACTACGGGGTGCGCAACCGCGATCTGGGCACCTACGTTGACGAGCTGTCCGCCCGGCTCGGTCCCGACCTGCACGTCTACCTCGACGAGAACGCCGAGCGCATGGACCTGGATCGCATCCTGGGCAACCAGCCGACCGGTACGCACCTGTACGTCTGCGGGCCCGAGCCGATGATCGAGGCCGCGCTGCACAGTGCCCGCCGTCTCGGCTGGCCGCAGGCGCACATCCATCACGAACTGTTCACCAAGACCGCACCGGGCGAGCCGTTCACGATGACGTTGCAGGATTCGGGAGTGAGCGTGGAGGTGGGCGAGACCCAGTCCATGCTCGAAGCCATCGAGAACGCCGGCATCGATGCGCCCTACCTGTGCCGCGGTGGCGTGTGCGGCCAGTGCGAGACGCGCGTCATCTCGCACGACGGCGAGTTGCTGCACGCCGATCACTGGCTGAGCGACGAGGAACGCGCGGCCGGCGACAAGATCATGCCCTGCGTATCGCGCTGCCGCGGCACGCTGGTGCTGGAACGCTGAGCCCGGCATGAGCCCGGGCGCCGCGTTCCGGCGCACCCACGCACCTTCTTCAACGCATCCCCGCGCTGCCCGCTCAGCGCCCGACGGAGCCTTCGACCATGGCCACACCCGCCTCCCAGTTGCCGTTTCGCGAGGAGACCTTCCGCGACGACTTCACGTTCACCAATTCGCCCGAGACGGTGCGGCGTGCACCGTTTCCGTTCGATCAGGACAGCTACATGTACGCGGTGAACATGGAGCAGCACCGCGACGGCGAGCCGGGCACCGCCTTCGAGGCACCGATCGACGTCGACGAGCACTACGTGTCCGAGATGCGCGACCGGGCGCTGGTGCTGGACGAGGATCCGCTGCGCTGCCAGTCGCTGCCGCACATGGCGCTGGCCGGCTGGGACACGCTCGAGCTGCTCATGCAGGCCAAGGCGGACAGCTACCCCGACTGGTTCACCCTTGACCGGGACGGCGACCGCTGGCACTGGATCAACCGGCCGCTGGGCATCGAACAGCGCTTCACGTTCGGTGACGAGACCACGCTGCCGTACGGGCCGCTGGAGTACATCACCCGTCAGGCGCAGGGAGACTTCTGCGTGCTGGACGAGCGTCAGGGCAACCTGTGGATGGATGCCGGCATCGTCACCACGCAGGCCGACTGGTCGCTGGACTTCGACATCGGCATGAACTTCTTCGAGTGGCACGCACCGGTGCCGCTGGCGCACGAGCTCGGCATCTTCGAGCGAGCGCTCAAGTACATGCTGTCGGTGCAGATCGGCGCTCCGGCACGTCGGCTGAACTGGACGATGACGGTGAACCCGAGGCTGGACACCAGTCCCGAGAACTATCACGTCTGGGGGCCGGAGAACACCCATATCACCGAAGAGAACGTCGCCGACAAGCTGTACCTGCGCATCGAGCTGCAGAGCTTCTGGCGCCTGCCACGCAGCAACGCCCTGCTGTTCCCGATCCGCTGCTACCTGCTGTCGATGCGCGACCTGTCGACGGTGCCCAAGTGGGCGACGCGCATGCACCGGGTGCTCAAGAGCCTTCCGCCCGAACTGTCGACCTACAAGGGACTGGACAACTATCGACAGATCGCGATCGACTACCTGAGCGAGTTCGACGACGGTTCGCCCACCACGCCGGGCGCCCGTCCCGACTGAGCCAGCACCGCGCCCCGTTGTCACGGCACCTGCCGTCCCCCTTGCAACCTGTCAGACGACCGAGCCCCCTTCATCCATGCAAGAACGCATAGCCATCATCGGCGCCGGCCCGAGCGGCCTGGCGCAGCTGCGAGCCTTCCAGTCGGCCCGCGAGGCCGGTGCCGACATCCCCGAGATCGTCTGCTTCGAGAAGCAGGACAACTGGGGCGGGCTGTGGAACTACAGCTGGCGCACCGGTCTGGACGAGTACGGCGAGCCGGTGCACGGCAGCATGTACCGCTACCTGTGGTCCAACGGCCCCAAGGAGGGGCTGGAATTCGCGGACTACTCGTTCGAGGAACATTTCGGCCGCCCGATCGCCTCGTACCCGCCGCGTGCGGTGCTGTTCGACTACATCGAAGGACGCGTGAAGAAGGCCGGCATCCGTGACTGGATCCGCTTCAGCACGGTGGTGCGCCACGTCAGCTACGACGCCGATGCGAAGCTGTTCGACGTCACGGTCAAGGATCTGCCCGCCGACAGCGAGAGCACCGAGCGCTTCGATCACGTGATCGTTGCCAGCGGCCACTTCTCCACCCCCAACGTTCCCGAGTTCGCAGGCTTCGATTCGTTTCCCGGGCGCATCCTGCACGCTCACGATTTTCGCGACGCGGCCGAGTTCAAGGACAAGGATCTGCTGATCGTCGGCACTTCCTACTCCGCCGAGGACATCGGCTCGCAGTGCTGGAAGTACGGCTGCAAGTCGGTCACCGTCTCGCACCGCACCGCCGCCATGGGCTACGCCTGGCCGGACAACTGGGAGGAGCTGCCGCTGCTGACGAAGGTGGAAGGTAACACCGCGACGTTCAAGAACGGCGAGACGCGCCAGGTCGACGCGATCATCCTGTGCACCGGCTACGTGCATCACTTCCCGTTCATGGAGGAGGATCTGTGCCTGAAGACCAACAACCGTCTGTACCCGGCGAGCCTGTACAACGGCGTGATCTGGGAGCACAACCCGAGGCTGTTCTACCTGGGCATGCAGGACCAGTGGTACACCTTCAACATGTTCGATGCGCAAGCGTGGTACGCACGTGACGTGATCCTGGGACGCATCCAGGTGCCGGACCAGGCGACGATGCACGCCGATATCGAGGCCTGGCGCGCCAAGGAAGACGCGATCCAGGACGACTACGCCGCCATCGAGTTCCAGGGCGACTACACGATGCGCCTGATGGCGCTGACCGACTACCCCGAGTTCGACATCAGCGGCGCGAACGCCGCCTTCTTCGAATGGAAGAAGCACAAGAAGGAGAACATCATGACGTTCCGCGATCACGGCTACGTCTCGGCGCTGACCGGTACCCTGGCCCCCGACCACCATACCCCGTGGAAGGAGGCGCTGGACGATTCGATGGAGGCCTACCTGCGGCAGGACGACGCCTGAGGCAGGCGCCCCGGCGGTTCACGCACGAGTGTATTGCGCGTACCGTCGGCCATCCCATCCGTCAGATGGCGAGCCGGTAGCGGGTCGGATCGCACGATGCACCCTCCATGGCACGGTATCGAAAGCGATACCCGCACGATCGCGACGGTGTCGACATACCGCTCATCGCCCCTTCCACACCGGCTCGCGTTTTTCGGCAAAGGCCCTAGCCCCTTCTAGCTGGTCCTCGGATCCGTACAACCGGTCCACGCTGTCGAACTGGCGTTTCGTGATCCGGTTCATCGCGTCCTGGAAGCGCATCGCCTCGGCCTCGCGCACGATCTCCTTGATCGCCGCATAGACCAGGGGCGGCCCCTTCTCGAGGGTTCGGGCGAGTGCCCACACGGTCTCCCCGAGCGCCTCTGGCCCCACCACCTCGCGCAGCAGTCCCCAGCGCAGCGCCTCCTCGGCATCGAACCAGCGCCCGGTGAGCAACAGGTCCATCGCCACGTGGTACGGGATGCGCCGGGGCAGCTTCAGTGTAGCGGCGTCGGCGACGGTGCCGGAGTTGATTTCCGGCAGCGCAAAGGTGGCCGTCCCGCTCGCGACGATCAGGTCGCAGGACAGCGCAAGCTCCAGCCCGCCGCCGCAGCAGATGCCGTTGACCGCGCAGATCACCGGCTTGTCCAGGCGCGGCAGCTCCTGCAGCCCCCCGAAGCCGCCGACGCCGTAGTCGCCGTCCACGGCATCGCCATCCGCCGCGGCCTTCAGGTCCCAGCCGGGGCAGAAGAACTTCTCGCCGGCGGCGCGCAGGATCGCCACGCGCAGGTGCGGATCGTCGCGGAAGGCGCGAAAGGTCTCGCCCATGATCCGACTGGTGGCAAGATCGATCGCGTTGGCCTTGGGCCGATCGAGCGTCACCTCCAGGATGCCGCCCTGGCGGCGGGTGCGGATCGGAGCGTCGGTCGGGTCATCGATCGGGCCGTCGGCCGAACCGCGGCTCCGGTCCTCGTTCGTCGTGCTGGTCATCCGCTATCTCCTGAGTACCGCGTCCACCGCGACCGCGCCGCGGGGGCGCAGGATCAACGGGTTGATCTCGATCTCGACGATCCGCTCGCGCACGAACGCCGCCTGCAGCGCCATGATGACGTCGACGGCCGCATCGACGTCGGCACGCGGTCGCCCGCGGTAGCCGTCCAGTAGCGGCCACAGCCTGAGGCGCCGCAGTCCGGCACGGACCGCCGCCGACGTGACCGGCAGGATCAGCGTGACGGTATCGGCCAGCAGCTCGGCGCTCGTGCCGCCGGAGCCGAGCGTCAGGCTGACACCGTAGCAGGGATCCTCGCGCAGCCCGACCAGCAGCTCCGCCACGCCATCGGTGGCCATCTCCTCGGCAAGGTAGCCGTGCACGCCGGGCATCGGCGATTCGCCCGCGAGCGCATCCAGGTGCAGCCGCACGGCACCCGCCTCGGACTTGTGCAGCAAGCCCAGCCCCTTCAGCGCGAACGGCGGCGTCAGACCCGCGGACGCCGCGGCGAGTTCGGCCAGCGTGTCGCCGGTGACGAAGCGGGGCACCGGCACGCCGATGCCTGCGAGCCACGCCTTGGCGACGGCTTCGTCGTCGGTACGCACCGGGTGCTCGCCGATGTCGAAGGCTCCGATGGCCTCGACGGCCAAGGGTCGCCAGCCAGCCGGGCCGGCCGGGGCAGCGGCGGCAGCGATCGCCCGGATCGCGGCCTCGAGCCCGCACAAAGGCACCGTGCCACGCGCCAGCAGCGCCGCGGCGCTGGCCTCGTCGAAGCTCTCCGGCACCGACGCCACGGCGAACGCGGCACGGCCGGTCGTCCGCGCCGCGCGCCCGATCGCGTTCAGGGCCGGCGCGAACGAGCTCGGGTCGCAACGGTCCCCGCGTGGCGGATCGATCACGAACAGGCCCGCATCGACGCCCTCCAGCATCGCGGCGAACACCGCAGCGGTCGCTTCCTCGTCGCCCCAGACGAAGGTCTGGTAGTCGAGCGGGTTGGCCAGCCTCACCTCGGAGCCGAGCGTGGCGCGCAGCCGCGTGCGCTGCGCAGGCGTCGGCTCGGGCAGGGCCAGCACGCCCTCCGCCAGATCGGCGACCAGCCCGGCCTCGCCGCCGGAGCATGCCACCGCGCAGAACCGGCGCGCGGCGAGCGGGCCGTGCACGTGCAGGATCTTGAGCGCCTCGAGCAGCGTCTCGGGGGTGGCGACCTCGCCGATGCCGGCCTGCGCGAGGAACGCGCTCGAGGTCGCACCCCCGCCGGACAGCGCCGCGGTGTGGGTGGCCGCCGCCGCCGCTCCGCCCGCGGTGCGGCCGCCCTTGAGCGCGACGATGCCCTTGCCGCGCGCCCGGGCGGACTCGGCCACGGCGGCGAGCGCACCGGCATCGTCCACGCCCTCGACATAGAGCCCGAGCGCGGTGACGCGCGCATCGTCCAGCAGCGCCGCGGCGAGGGTGGCAAGCCCGATGCGGGCGGCGTTGCCCAAGCAGGCCACGAACGCGATCGGCAGCCCGCGTCGCTGCATCGTCAGGCTGATCGCGATGTTCGAGGACTGGCTGATGATCGCCACGCCGCTGGTCACGCGCCTGCCGCCGTGCTGATCGGGCCACAGCAGCACGCCGTCGAGGTAGTTGATCAGCCCGTAGCAGTTCGGGCCGAGCACCGGCATGCCACCCGCCACCGAGACCAGTCGCGCCTGCAGCGCGTCGCGGCCGGTCTCGGCGAAGCCCGAGGCGAAGCACACCGCACCACCGGCCCCCACCGCGGCGAGGCGGCGTACGCAGTCGATGGTGGCATCGCGATTCACGCCGACGAACGCGGCGTCTGGCGGCGCGGGCAGCGCCTCGATCGAGCGCAGGCAGCGGTGCCCGCCGAGCGTGTCGCGCGACGGGTGGACCGGCCAGACCGGGCCGTCGAAGCCGATGCGGTCGAGCTGCTCGACGACATTCGCCGCCCACGACCCGCCGAGCACCGCGATCGAGCGAGGCCGCAGCAATCGGTCCAGGTCGATGGCGGGGGCGCGATCCGCTGCGTCCATCAGGCGCCGAGCGGGCGCAGCAGATCGCGCGCGATGATGTGGCGCTGGATCTCGGAGGTGCCATCCCAGATGCGCTCGACCCGCGCGTCGCGCCAGAAGCGCTCGATCGGCAGGTCGTCCATCAACCCCGCGCCGCCGAACACCTGCAGCGTGGCGTCGGTGACGCGTCCGAGCATCTCGGAGGCGTACAGCTTGGCCGAGGCGATCTCGCGGTTGGCGGGCTCGCCCCGATCGAGCTTCGCGGCTGCCGCCAGGGTCAGCCAGTCGGCGGCGTCGATCTCGGTGATCATGTCGGCGAGCTGGAAGCCGATGCCCTGGAAACGCCCGATCGGCTGGCCGAACTGGCGCCGCTCGGCCGCGTGCGCCAGTCCCAGGTCGAAGCAGCGCCGCGCCCGTCCCACGGCCATCGCCGCCACGGTGATGCGCGTGGCGTACAGCCACTCGTTCATGACCTCGAAGCCGGCGTCCACCTCGCCGAGCACCTGTGAATCGGACAGCCGGCAGCCGTCGAACGCCAGCACCGAGTTGGCGTAGCCGCGGTGGCTGATGGAGGTGTAGCCGTCACGGATCGTGAAGCCCGGAGTGCCCCGGTCGACCAGGAAGGTGGTGATGCGCTTCTTCGGCCCGCGCGGCGTGTCGTCGCTGCCGGTGGCCACGAACACGATGACGAAGTCGGCGTGCTCGGCGCCGGAGATGAAATGCTTGGTGCCGTCGATCACCCAGTCCCCGTTCGACCGGCGCGCGGTGCACGCCATCGAGCGGATGTCCGAGCCCGCACCGGGTTCGGTCATCGCCAGCGCATCCATGCGCTCGCCGCGCACCGCGGGCAGCAGGTAGCGCTCGACCTGCTCGTCACGGCAGGCCATCAGGATGTTCTGCGGCCGGCCGAAGAAGTGGGTCAGCGCCATCGAGCCGCGTCCGAGCTCGCGCTCCACCAGCGCGAAGTCGAGGTGGCCCAGACCCGCACCGCCGACCGATTCGGGGAAGTTGCAGGCGTAGAAGCCGAGTTCGAGCGTACGGGCGCGGATACGCTCGGCGATGTCCGGCGGCACCTGTCCGGTGCGCTCGACGGATCGCTCGTGCGGGTAGATCTCGGTCTCGAGAAAACCGCGCACGGTCTCGACGATGAGCCGCTGCTCCTCGCTCGGTTCGAGGTTCATTCGATTGTTTCCCCATCGGTGGCGGCACCGGCTGCGTGCGCGGTCCGCAGGGCGGCCAGCCGGGCGGCGATGGCCTCGTCCGGGTCGCAGGATCTGCGCGTGTCGAGGCTTACGTGCAGCAGGAACTGCTCGCAGCCGGCAAGCAGGGTGTCGGGCACGGTGTCCGGCGCGGTCCCGGGCGCGGTCCCGGGCGCGTTCCCGGCACCGCTCGCGAGCGCGCTGCCGGGGACGGTGCCGTCGGCCCCACTTTCCCGGTGCATCTCGTGCACCAGTCGGAGCTTGCGCCCGTCGGCGAGATCCACCCGGGTGCGCACCAGCACGCGCTCGGCGGCACGGGTCTCGGCCAGGTAGCGGATCGTCGTCTCGGCGGTGAACCAGCTCAGCCTCCCCGCCACGTAGTCCGGATCGCAGCCGACGCGCACCAGCAGCGCGTCGGCGGCGTCCGAGAACACCTGACCGTAGCGGCTCTCGTTCATGTGGCCGTTGTAGTCGGTCCAGTCCACCGGCACGCTGCGGCGCACGGTGACCAGCGACGTGGCACTCCTCCCGCCGCCCGGCCCGGTCGGGTTCGCTCCAACCCCATCCGTCTCGGCATCGTCCGACCCGACATCGGGCTCTCCGAACGCATCGTCCTCGGCAAGTGCCGGCAGCGTCGTCTCGTGCGCCGCGATCAGCGCGCCCGCCGCGGCGCCCTGCCCCTTCAGCGCGCGCAGGATCGAGACCAGGTTGTCGTCGCGCAGTCGCTCCAGCCGTCGGATGCCGAGGTGGCCGGACTGTGCGTCCGACTGCTCGGCGATGCGCGCCACCAGCTCGCCGGTCAGCTCCGGTACATCCATCAGCCGGGTCCAGGGCCAAGCCAGGCACGGACCGAATTGCTCGACGAAATGCGCCATGCCGCCCTCGCCGCCGGCGATGCGGTAGGTCTCGAACAGCCCCATCTGCGCCCAGCGCAACCCGAAGCCGTAGCGGATCGCGTCGTCGATCTCCTGCGTCGTCGCATGCCCGTCGCGCACCAGCCACAGCGATTCCCGCCACACCGCCTCCAGCAACCGGTCGGCGATGTGGGCATCGTTTTCGCGCCGCACGCGCAGCGGGTGCATGCCGATACCGCGCAGCAGCTGGCCGGCACGCTGCGCGGTCGCCTCGTTCCCGCCCACCAGCTCCACCAGCGGCAGCAGGTAGACCGGGTTGAACGGGTGGGCGACGACGATGCGGTCCGGGCGGGAAGCACCGACGGCGAGTTCGGACGGGCGGAAGCCCGACGTCGACGAGGCGATCGGCACGTCCGGCGCGATGACCGCCTCGATCGAGCGGTACGTCGCCAGCTTGATCTCGAGCCGCTCGGGCACGCTCTCCTGCACCCACGCCGCACCGTCCACCGCCGCCTCGAGGGAGGGCTCGAACGTGACATCGGCCTCGGCCGGCAGCGCTCGCTCGTACAGCATCGGCAATGTGCGCCGGGCGTTGACCAGCACCTCGCGCACCCGGCGCTCGGCATCCGGTGCCGGGTCGTGTACGCGCACCCGGTGACCGTTGAGCGCGAAACGCGCAGCCCAGGCACCACCGATGACGCCACCGCCGATGATCGCGATGTGGGCGCTTGCGACGGCACGGCCCGCGGTGCGAGCGCTGCCGACGCTCATGCCGGTGCCCGCTTGACGAGCCCCAGACGCTCGCGCACGGCATCGGGTCCGACCACCCGTGCGCCCAGCCCCTCGACCAGGCCCACCGCCCGCTCGACCAGCTCGGCGTTGGTGGCGAGCCGCCCCTTGCCCAGCCACAGGTTGTCCTCCAGCCCGACCCGCACGTTGCCGCCCGCCAGCACGGCGGCGGCGACGTAGGGCATCTGGTGACGCCCGAGCGAGAAGGCCGACCAGGTCCAGTCCGGCGGTACCGCATTGACCATCGCCAGCAAGGTGTTCAGGTCGTCCGGCGCCCCCCAGGGCACGCCCATGCACAGCTGCACCAGCGCCGGCGAATCGAGCACGCCCTCCTGCACCAGCGCCTTGGCCAGCCACAGGTGGCCGGTGTCGAAGGCCTCGATCTCGGGCTTCACCTCGAGCGCCGTCATCGCCCGGCCCATCGCGCGCAGCATGCCCGGCGTGTTGGTCATGACGTAGTCGCTTTCCGCGAAGTTCATGGTGCCGCAGTCGAGCGTGCAGATTTCCGGCAGGCAATCGGCGATGTGCGCCACGCGCTCGTGCGCCGATGCCATGTCGGTACCGCCGACCAGCGGCAACGGCGTCTCGGGTGGGCCGAAGGTCAGGTCCCCGCCCATGCCGGCGGTGAGGTTCAGCACCACGTCGACGTCGCTGGCCCTGATGCGCTCGGTGAGCTCGCGGTACAGCGCACCCTCGCGCGAAGGCGTTCCGGTCTCGGGATCACGCACGTGGCAGTGCACGATGGCGGCGCCCGCCCTGGCGGCGGCGATGGCGCTGTCTGCGATCGCCTCGGGGCTGCGCGGCACGTGCGCGGAGCGTTCTTGCGTCGCGCCGGAGCCGGTCACCGCACAGGTGATGAAGACCTCGGGGTTCATCGTCAACGGCATCGCTACGGACCCTTGCATCGGAGCCCCGAGACTAGCCAGACTCGGCGATCTCGATCGTGCCGTCCTGGTGGCCGACCATGCCGTGCTGGAATATTCCCGAATCCCGTACCTGCCAGGTCGAGGTGCTGCTGTTCGAGCGCTTCTCGAACCATTGCCTGGCCAACACCGTGGAGCCGCTGCGCGCCGCCAACGACGTGCTGGGGCGCACCGCCTACGAGTGGCGGTTCCTGACGCCGGACGGCGCGCCCGCACGCTCGTCAAGCGATCTGGCGGTGATTCCCGCGGCAGCGCTCGCCGATGCCGGGGCGGGCGATGCGCTGGTGGTGATGCCGAGCTACGGCTACCGCGCGCACACCACGGCGTCCCTGCGCCGCAACCTGATCGGCGTCGCGGGACGCTTCTCCACGCTGATCGGCATGGACACCGGCGCCTGGCCGCTGGCCGCCTCCGGCCTGCTCGACGGACGCTGCGCGACCATCCACCCGAACGAGCTGACCGCCTTCGCCGAACGTTTCGCGCGGGTGCGCGCGGTGCCGGAGCGCTGGGTCGAGCACGGCGATCGGATCACCGCCGGTGGAGCCATGGCGGCCTTCGACCTGATGCTGCACCTGATCCGCAGGCGTCACGGCGCCGCACTCGGGCTAGAGATCGAGGCACTGTTCCTGCGCGGCGATGCGCCCCTGCCGGTCGCGGGCGGATCTCGCGTGCGACGCGCCCTGGCACGCATGGAGGCGAACGTGGAGGCGCCACTGCCGATCGCGCGGATCGCCGCCGAGGCGGGCTGCAGCCAGCGCCGCCTGGAGCGCGCCTTCGCCGATTGCTTCGGCGCCACGCCGAGCACGGTCTACCGGCGCCTGCGCCTGGCGGCCGCTCGCCGGCGGGTCGAGGACGGCGAGATGGGCGTGGCGGAGATCGCCGTGCGCTCGGGCTACGCGAACGCGAGCGCCTTCACGCGAGCGTTCCGCCGCGAGTACGGACGCGCGCCACGCTTCCTGCTCAAACGGTGAGCGCTGCGCCCCGAGCGCCTACAGGCTCCAGGCGGCCCGCAGGCCTTCGAGCACCGCCTGCTCCGCGCTCCTGGCCGACACGCAGTCGCCGATCGCGGTGACCGGCAGGCCCCTGCCTTCCAGCTCGTCGAGCAGCGCGCACTCGGGCTGGTGACCCTGCGCGAACACCAGCGTGTCGATCCCTTCCGTGAGGATAGGCTCCTCGCTCGCCGTGTGCTGCAGGTAGACGGTGTCCGCATCGCAGCCGTACAGCTACGCGCAGGGCACGATCTCGACGTCGAGCCGGTGCAGCCTTGCCACCGCCATCGGCGGCACGATGTGGGTCGCTCCGCCGAGCGATGCCGAACGCCGGCGAGTTCCTCCCGTTCGGCTTCGGCTTCGGCGAGCTGCCCGGCGACCAGCGTCACGACGATGCGCTGTCCACCAGCTACTGGCCGTACTGCTGGCCCCAGGGGCACCGGTTCGCGCTGAGCGTGATCGGCGGTACGCTGTCGCTGCCGGTCAGGCGGGAGCGAGCTGAAGGGGCC
>ENA-ORXU01000987-ORXU01000987.1-marine-metagenome-genome-assembly--contig:-NODE-987-length-26773-cov-12.925232_pt1 | contig 26773 bp, 21 predicted proteins | sample MGYA00237869_ERZ511484 | MGnify/ENA metagenome assembly ERZ511484
AAAGCTCACATCGCGATTAAATTCGTTTTAAATTGAATAAAATTTAACCCTGAAAGATCAACAGACCCTAGTTAAAAGTGTTAGTTAAAATGCCAGTTAAAAGAAACGTTGAAGCTTTAAGTTTAAGACCCCATCAAGCTCAAAAGATAAGGATAATACTTGAAAACACTTATATTTCATTTTATGTGCAAGACCGAAATTTAAGAGAGTTGGTGAAAAATTGTAATAACGGACGCATAAAAGCGTATAAATAAACTAGATTATTGTTAACCTGACAAAAAGCCTACCGTATAATTTTTTTGAAATACCTTTTTGGTAATATTTTTGACGTTTATAGCTATAGCTATAGCTATCGCTATCGCTATGGGCTAGCTTGTTTTCTAAATATTAGTTATACCAATAGAATTAATGAATTGATCACTTAGCGATAATTTAAAGGCTTATAAGCTAGGCATTGATTGAGAGAATGGTTATTCTTGGTAACTGCTTCTGCGTTACCCTATTATCCTACATCCAAGTAGGAACCTTATCGATATCAATAACGATGCTTATAAGCCTTTAAAAATCGCCCTTGGGAGCTTATTAGAACGCTGATAACTTCACAAAATAAATGAAACATAGCTCGCTATGCTTAAATTGTTTTTTTTGTTCTAAGTTTTCTAATGCAGCTCTAAGTGACTAAGTCATTATTTCAATTGGTATTAATTAGCTGCGGATTAATCAAGTTAAATCTTTGAAATATATTCACAAGTTTAATAACTGAAATTAGCATGTTTTTATAAAAAGGTTCAATGCTAACTGAGATTGAACCCTTTTACGTACCCTTTTTACAAAAGACTTATAAAAAGCCCTGATAGAATAAAATTACAAAGTGTAGTTGAAGATTGTTATTGATAAGTTTGTAGTAAACTTACTGGTTATTTAGTGTCGCTCGAAGTTTATTTAATGCATTTACTGAAAAACCCTCGTCATGAAAGTATTGAACAACGCCTTTTTCATCTATTAATATAGCTCTAGCATTGTTTGGATTTTCATTCCCGGTAAATTTTAGTATTTTCTCGCCATCGTCATAAATAGTGATAACACCTTTCCAAAGTGGTTTGGGTATACCTTTGCGCATACCGTTATCAATGTAAGTACTGAACATGCGTGGGAATAAACCTTGGATAGTTGGTATTTCGTAAGCGTTTACCTTAGTTTTTGTCATGTCTAAGCCAATTAACCACCTGTCGATATCAAATTGTGAATCTTGTTTGTAACCCACTAATAACAGGGCGTAGTCTCCTGAAAAATCGGAGGGTATAGTCACCATTTTTTCTTCAAGGCTTTGACCTTCAACTAATGGAAATATTTTTCCGGTAATCGATTGATTAGAATAGGTGGTACTGCAACCTGTAGCAATAAGTATAAATAGACTTAATATAAATACACGCATTGTTAAATCCTTATTTAGTAATTTACAGTTGTTAAGATATACGATTAGATATTATTTTAAGTTCAAAATTTTTATAATGATTTAGGTGTTATATTTTAAAGGCATTTTTAAAACATTATAAAACGTAAAAAGTATTTTAAAAACAATGAACTATTTGTAATTATACTGCGTATTATACTATACGGTAAATGTTTTATGCAGGCTGCACGCGAAACGCAGCTATAAATGAGGTTGTTGTATATGAAGATATTTTACTCAACACTTAATAATCAATAATCAATAATCAAGTCATTGTAGTTTGTTAAATAACTTACTATTAACTGGAGTAAACATGTCTAATACCAATATTTCTCGTTATCTTTACGTATTTAACCACATTATTTCTCATGGTGAAAAAGATCAAGATAGATACTATTTTGGTGATTTAACTGCTTGGCATGATATTGACGGTTATACTTGTTATATCGGATATAAAGATCTCACCATGACCTTGTTTTTTCATAGTCGTTTTTCTTTTGAGTACGAAGAAGATTCAACCATGCAGGCTTTTAGTAAACTAGTTGAAAATAGTGAAGCTGAGTTTGCAAAAAAATAACCCCATTATTATCAAAAATAATTTAGTAAGTCGTTACAATGATCATTGGCAAATAACCAACGACTCAGTAATGGGCGGCTTATCGCACAGTAAAATTGTTAGTTATAATGAAAAGGTTATTTATTCAGGTAATGTTTCTATTGAAAATAATGGAGGTTTTACCAGTGTTTTTACCTCAATTGAAAAGCTAGATAAACAGTGGCAATATGTTTCAATTCGTTTTTTAGGTGACGGAAACCTTTATCAATTAAGAGTTCGTAGCCAAGTCATGGGATATGAATTAGCGTATAAAATTGCCTTAAAAACTCAGGCCAATGTTGAGCAAAACCTTCGCTTTAAGTTATCTGACTTTGAAGCTTGTTTTAGAGGACGGCAGATAAACCAAGCTCCACCATTAATTGCTGAAGTTATTACTCATGTTGGTATTTTAATATCGTCAAAACAACCGCTTGATTTTACCTTAGCGCTTTACTCGATTGAATTTAGCTAAAGTCATTTTATTCAAGTGATTTTATTTAAGTAATTAAGTGTTTAGCAAACTCACACTTAAACTAGCAAGGTTTAAAAATTCCTATTATGAATAAAGTAAGCCCCAAATCTCTGCTGCATAGTAAATGGACAAAAGTAGATGTACAAAATAAAGAAAAACATTTTGTAATTACAAGAGTTAAATTTGATGACGAGCAGCGTATTACACAATGTATTATTGAAGCGGTTATCTCTCACAACGACTATGCGATTAACTGGCGTGATCTTAAACAAACTAATTTGTGGCAAATAGGCTGGAAATAACTTATTTTAAAACAATTCCCTTTTAAATTTCCTGACTTTAGCTTATACCAATTGAATTAATGAATTGATCACTTAGCGATAATCTATGCTTGAATTATTTTGTTTGTTATAAGTCACCTAATGCAGCTCTAAGTGACTAATTCATTATTTCAATTGGTATTATTTACCAGCTAACACTTTAATTGATCACCAAGGTATATCTTTGCCTTGCCAGTCTACAAAAGTAGCTTCTCCATTAACACTAACACTCTCGGTTATTGTTAGTAATTGTTTGGCAACAAATTCTGGCGTAAATAATTTACCTTGGGGTACATTTTTTTGAAAGGGCTTAGATAATGGCGTATCGGTTGTTCCAGGGTGAAACGAAATGAGTTTAATATTTTTAGCTCTTCTTGCAAGTTCAACCGCTGCAGACTTTATTAGCATGTTCATTGCCGCTTTTGATGCGCGATAGCTGTACCAACCACCCAGCTTATTATCACTAATGCTTCCAACTCTGGCAGTAAAAATAACTAACTTACAATCTTGTTTTCCGGTAATTATAGGCGTTAAATTTTTTAACCATAGCATAGGCGTTATAGTGTTTGCTTTCATTATTTCTATATAAGCATTTGCAGAAAAATCTTCTAGGCGTTTTTCTGGTTGGCAACGCTTGTTATGTAAAATTCCATGGCAAATAAATACTGCTGTAATAGGGTAGGTAGCTGAGTTTTTTATTTGTAAGGTTGCTTTTACTATTGACTCTTCTTGGTAATCTTCAACTGATATAACGTGTATTTTATTAAATATTTTTTGTTGATAATGTGTTGTGTCGCGACTAATAACAATGAGTTGTGTATGAGCTTTTTCATGAGTATTTTTATGCGCTATGTTTTGCGCTAGTGCTTTAGCAATATCACTATTTGCGCCAATAATAACTACGGTATTATTCATTATTACTTACCTTTAAATGAGTTGGGCCAGTTATTGGTAGCTGTGTTAGTTTGGTATCGGGTTTAGCATAACTTAATCGCGATAGGCGCTCAGAGGTATGGTAGCTATCAAGTCCAGATAAACTGACTGTTTTTATTGCTTCAATATCAAGGTAACCGTCTGGCTGAATAATTTCTTGTTCGCAAATAATATGTTTAATTTCACCAATAATAAACTGTGTGTTATTACATGAAATTGGCATTATTTCTCGTAACTTTACTGCATACTTTAGTTTGCTTTCTTTAACGAAAGGGGCATTTATATTATCAATGTGGTAAGTCGACAGCCCAGCAGGTATAAATTCATTTTGATTTTTTGGGTATCGAGCTGAAGTCTGATGACCGCCTTGATAAAACTCCTGCGATATTTGATTAATAGTGTAGTGCTTTGTATTAATAATATTGTTAAGTGTATGCCTATCGCCATTATCAGGTCGCATAATAAATCCAACCAACGCCGGAGAAGCGCCTAAGTGAATAACCGAGCTGAAAATAGCTAAATTACAGTTGCCATTTACATCTTGCGTTGCAATTAAGTTAGCACTTTTAAAGCCTGATAAGCTGTTAATAAATTGAGCGCGGTAACGACTTGGCATATTGGTAATGTCGTTGTTATTAAAATGTTTAAAGGTGATAGGCCACTTCCTAATAATGATAAAAGTAGTAAATAATACGATGAAATTTATTGAAAGGATCTTAATGGTTTCAATTTAGATGAGTCAATAGTAAAAAAGCCGTTTGCAGTTTGCTCTAAATTTCTAACCGTGTGAGTTTGGGGGCGTTAAAAATAGTAGTTAATAAGCGATACAGTAAGGGCTTTGTTAATGCGCTATTAGTGTCAACAACTGTAATCATAGCAGTTAGCTGTAATAATACGTTTAACCATAAAAAAAGAGCTATAAACATGAGAGTATATAGCTCTGTTAAAAATACTATTAATGATTTTAGTTACTATAGTTTAAATTTTAGATGGTATATTTATTCAGCAACTTGGTTTGTGATCCAAACGCTTTGGTAAGGCGCTAACTCTATTTCTGCCATAATATCATCTATTTCTGTATGGCTAATAAGCTCAAACCATTTATCATCTGTCATTAAGTTAAGCTCGCTTAATGGTAGTGCAAGTGGCGCGTTGGTAATGTTACTTATGCAAAATATACTTTGTTTTTCATCATGGCTTTGACGCCAAAAACCAAATAACTGCAACCCTAAATGCAATACAAACTGAGCTGCATTGGGGTGAAAAGCGGGTTGTTTAATTCGAACAGCAAGTAAATCATTTAGGGTAGTTAGCACTTTATTATGATGTTTTGCATCATCTTCTAATGCTTCGTTTAGCAGGTCTTCTTGCCAACGGTGACGATTAATAGATCGGTTACTACTTGTATCCTCAACTTTTTTGTAATCGTTTTGCGTACCTAGCATGCTATGCACGTATATACCGGGAATACCTTCTAATGCAAACATGACCGAGTGAGCACAAATAAAACGTTCAAAGTTCCATTGGTCTTTACCATCGGTTGTACCTTGCATAGCATCAAATAATGAAATGTTCATTTCATAAGGTTTTTGATCTCCATCTTCTGTGGTTCGCCATGAAATTTTTCCACCAAAACCTTCAACTGTTTTTGCTAATAATTGTGTTTCTTCATCTTCGAGTAAACCTTCAACAGGTCGTAAACCAATACCGTCATGTGAGGCAATAAAGTTAAAGTAAGTCGTGCCACTTTGCGCAGGAGGCATGGTTAATAACCACCGTTTTAAATACAAACAACTACCCGTTAATAACGTGTTTAGTAGTAACGGTGGTAACGAAAAGTTGTATATTGCATGTGCTTCGTTAGCATTACCAAAGTAAGTAAGGTTTTGGGTATTAGGAATATTGGTTTCGGTAATAATTATCGCATCTTGGTTGGCATGCTCGATTAATGTTCTTAGTAAGCGAACAACTTCATGAGTTTCTGGTAAATTTATGCAAGGTGTGCCAATGATTTTCCATAAAAAGGCAATAGCATCAAACCTAAATATTTTAACTCCCATATCAAGATATTGGCGAATAATAACAACAAAAGCTTTAAGTACTTCAGGATTTCTAAAATCAAAATCGACTTGGTCGTGACTAAAAGTACACCACACCGATTGTTCGCCAGATGCGGTATGTTGGGTTCTAAATAATGATGAGGTTCTAGGTCTTACAATGCCTTTAGTATCAGTATCTGCTGGCGCAGTAAAAAAATAATCGTGCCCTTCGCCTTCGCCTTTTATAAAGTTTTGAAACCATAAACCTCTACTCGAGCAATGATTTATAACTAAATCAGACATTAAATTACGTTCTTTAGCAATGTCCTGAATATCATTCCAATTCCCTAAAGATTCATTAACGGTTGAGTAATCAATAATTGAAAAACCATCATCAGAGCTATAGGGAAAAAAGGGTAAAATATGCACGCTATTTATGGTATCGCTCATATTTTTATTGATAAAGCGCCGTAATGTTTGCAACGGCGCTTCATCTTTTTTAAGAATACTATCTCCATAGGTAATTAAGATAACATCTTCTTCAGTCCATCTATTGGTAAAAGGCGTCACTGCTGGACAATCACTAGACAAACGCATCAAGTCGGTGAGTTGCTTAGCTAATTCATCAGTTGGTTGTGTGATGTTTATATCTTTGTATATAAACTCAAGTTGTTGACCTAGTTTAGCTAGTAATTGTTCGTAATTTGACGCCATAGTGATTAAGCCCTATTTATTGATGTACTAAATTCTTTATGATCTTCTTCAACTGCCTCATTTATTTGCGATAAAATATCAGGTATTGCGCTAATAACGCGATTCCATGAAGGCATAAAAGGAGTTTCCATAGGTTTTTCTAAAAAGGTATTACCTGCCGTAAGAATGTTTTGCGCGAACATTTCAACCGCTTTTTCTTCATTATGGGTATCTAATTTAAGCCCATTCATTACGGCATCGTTACGGTAAGTTTCAACATAATCTAAAGCAATTCGGTAGTAGGTTGCCTTAAGTGTTCTAAACTTCTCTGCTGTAAAAGTTTCGCCTTCTGTTGCCAATTTGCGAATAAATGCTTTACTGATATCGATAGACATTTTAGACAAACCACCTTCGGTACTGTCAAGTGATAAATCTTGATGCTTATGATCATAGGTGGCGGCAATGTCAACTTGACAAATGTGGTTTGATGAAAAATTTCTATACATTTCAGACAGTACGCCAATTTCAAGACCCCAATCACTCGGGATCCTAATATCTTTTAGTACATCGCGGCGGAATGAAAATTCGCCTGCAAGCGGATATAAAAAGCTGTCCATGTACTCTAAGTATTCTGAATGACCAACAGTTTTCTTTAGTGCTTTAATAAGGGGGGTAACTAATAATCGAGAAACTCGACCATTAATTTTACCGTCGGCTACACGGGCGTAAAAACCTTTAGAAAAATCATAATTGAATAATGGATTTGCTACGGGGTAAAGTAATTTAGTTAGTAGGTCTTTTTCATACGTTAAAATATCGCAATCGTGTAAAGCAATTGCCTTCGCTTTATCAGAAGCTAAAATGTAGCCCATGCAATACCAAACATTTCTACCTTTACCGAGCTCTTTTGGAGCTAAGCCAAGTTTTTTTAATTTAGCGTCGATTGCTTGTAATCTAGGACCATCATTCCATAAAATTCTATGATGTTGAGGGAGCTGCCCAAAAAATGATAATGCATGCTTATATTGTTCTTCATCAGCTCGGTCTAATCCAATAACAATCTGAGATAAGTAGTTAACTTCTTTTATTTTTCCAATAATATCGGGTAGCGCTGTGCCTTGAAGCTCTGAAAAAAGTGAAGGAAGTAATAAGCCTAATGGGCGCTTTTTAGAAAATTCTACTAATTCAGCTTCCATATCCTCTGGAGCTCTTTGATTTAAATTATGTAACGTCGTTACAACGCCATTTTGATAAAAGTCAGCCATGTTGTGCCTCTTAGTTTTGACCAAAAATAATATGGTCTATAGGGTTGATCTAATTAATTGAAAATGCAGCTATGGGTAAAGGGTTGGGCAATGATTTTTCTAATGATTCAGCCCAGCCGGCAGGTCCATATTTTTCAGTTTGAATAAGATTATCTTGTTTATTTAAGCTTGGAAAGCTATGAACCGGTGAGCGTATTTGTACGGCTATATTAGCCGCTTCAAGCATGGCAATATCATTTTTGCCATCACCTAAAGCAATAGTTAAAATATTATCTATGGTAAACATCTTTTTATAATTTTGAGTTAGCCAATTTAATGCTTTGCCTTTATCGCTTTCACCACTCACATGAAAAAATCGACCACCATGTAATACTGTTGCGCCAGCTTGTTCAAGGTACTCAATAAATTCAGATTTTTTTTGCTCGTCACCTAACCAATGAATAGGTTCGCCATATTGCCTATGTTTAGCAAGTTTGGCATCGTCTGCTGATAATCCGGTGATGCTAACTAATTCTTCAAGGCTTAATGTCGAAAAACCTTGAAATAAACCTTTAAAATATTCAGGGGCTTTTTCAATAATAGTTAACCAATGCGCTTGGGATGAACAAAATGACTTAACCCAATAATCGTCACTTTCAGTGGTGCCTTCGGGTTGTTGTGCAAACATATTTTTAGGAAATAATACCGCCGCCCCATTTTCGATAATAAGAGGGGCTTTTATGTTTAGGTTTTTTTGTATGTTAATAACCTCGGCCAAGGTTTTACTAGTAGTTAAAACAATGGGGATTTGAGCGCTGTTCAATTTTGCTATTAGAGGTAAGGCTTCAGTGCTTTTATAGGTGTAATGATCAAGTAACGTACCGTCAAGATCACTAAAAATAATTACAGGTGTTGCCTTGCTTTGTTCAGACATTACTATTATTCCTTTTCAACACATTTTTTAATGCTGCGATTATCATCTAAATAAAATATGGTATGTGCGATTAAAGGTAACGACAGCATTCCATGAGTTGTTAAACGCTGAAAATATTGAATAAAGTTTAAAATATCTTCTTCATTCATCACATTAGTTTGCTCTGCGAGCGACGTTTTTTTAATTAATTTTTGTTCTTGCTCTAAGCGCCACCTAAACACACTATCGAAAGACGGAGCTTGTAAAGCAACCCAAAAGTCTACATATTGATATAAGGGTTGATAATAAGATTGCAACTGCTCATTAACATAAGTACGCCAAATACTTTCACTGTCTTGTATACTTTCAAGTGAGTTAATTGGATCAGTTAATTGAATGTCGTTTTGGGCGGTAACTCCCCAGCACCAACCTTCAATAATTAATATATCTATAGGTTTTTTGATATGTTGCCATTCATTTTGGTCATACGGATCGTCAGTGGCTTTATTAAATTTGGGTATAGAAAAATTAATTTGTTTGTTTTTGAATTTATCTAGCGTACTTTTAAGGAGTTCAACGTCATGAGTACCAGGCACCCCACGAGTTTTAAGTAATGGATGAATACTTTCTGCAAGCTGATTTCTCGCCTGCCTAGATAGGTAAAAATCGTCTAGCGATACAACGACTACATTTAATTCACAGGTGGTAGATAAATAATCAGCAATGTATTCTGAGAGTGTTGATTTACCGCTGCCTTGGCAACCATTAACACCTACTACATAGGGCGTTTTTTTTTGTGAATATGCATTGAATATACGCTCTGCTAAAGGTTGGTAATGGTTTTTTGCTACTTGTATAAACTCTTCAGGTAATATATTTTTTTCCATAAATGCTGAAAGCATAAAGTGTTACCTTATTATTTGATTTAAATTTATTTAATGTTTATTTGAGTGAGCTATTTTATTTAACCGTATTTTTAATCAATCATTCAAACAGCTACTTTATTGATTACTAAATCTTTTGTGTTGGATCACAATACAGCTTTGCATTAAGTCTTTATCGTAAGCTTTGTACTAAGTTATATGCTAAGTAAATACAACTCTTGTGCCAGATAAAAAACAAAGCTAATAATATTTTGTTAAACGACTGATTTTTAAGTGCTTACGGGTATTTTTGAATGGTTTTTAGTGGCTTGGTAATTTATGAAAACATGCTTGTATTTAGTTTTGCACTATTTTAGTGCGAAAATTTTATACGTACCTTGTAAGTTTGTAATAATAAATACAATTTGGCTTAGCTCCTTAAAAAGATATTCTAATTTTAAATAGATAATACATTTAGCTATTTTCGGTTTATTCTTTTACGATTTAAAATTTACTAAAAGATCACAGTTAACAAATTCACGGTTAACAAATAATAGTATCGCTAAAACTTAGCAAGTGCTGTAAACGTCATCATCTCTTTTGTTAAAGGGTGCTTTAAAGTTAATTTTTCAGCATGAAGGTGTAGTCGGTTTGCTTTTGTGCCGTAAAGATCATCACCAACAATAGCGGTGTTCAAACCTAATGGGTGAGCACAATGTACCCGTAGTTGATGAGTGCGACCAGTTTTAGGCGTTAAACGTATTTTAGTTTTATTATCAGGCGTGTATTCAATCACCTGCCAAAAAGTATGCGCTGGCTTGCCTGTTTTTTCACACACACATTGTCGAGGTCTATCATAAAAATCCCCAATCAAAGGTAAAGTTATTTCACCTGTTTTTACTTTAATAATACCGTCTAATAATGCGATATATTGTTTATCAACCGCGCGCTCAATAAACTGTTTTTGCAATTGTTTATGGGCTCTTTTAGTTAATGCAACAACCATCAACCCTGATGTAGACATATCAAGTCGGTGAACAATAATGGGACTACAAACTGTAGGTATAAGCTGCTTAATGCGGTTAAAAACTGAATCTTGAATATGTTTGCCAGGTACAGACAATAACCCATAAGGCTTGTTTATAATTGCCATAACATCGTCTTGGTACAAAATATCTACTGATTTAGTTAAAGCGGAGTTAATTAATAATGGATTATCATCTTGCTCTATACCGTTAAGCATCCACTTAAGAATAGGTTCGCATTTACCCAAGCAAGCAGGATAAAAATTTTGGTGTTGACGAATTTCTGATTTAGGTGATTTCCCCCACCAAAATTCTGTCATAGCTAATATCTGATAATTTTTTTTAAAAGCATATTGAATCAACTTAGGTGCGGCACAGTCACCAGCTCCTGCGGGTGGAATTTGTTGAGGAGTAGGTTTAAAAATTTCCTGTAACGACTGTGTTTTATGGTACTTGTTTAATAATTGATATTGTTTAAATAACTTATCCTGTAAGGCAGATGAACGGCTTTGTCTTTCATTTTTAACTGAGGCTATCGCATTATTAAGTTTACTTACCTGCTGTTCAATATTTTCTATTTTAACTAACCATTGATTTTTTAATGCTTTTAGCTGGTTTTTATCATGCACACTCTCTTTAGCTAATAATATAAAAGCTTGTGAAAGCTCCTCACGAGTTAAGTTATTCTCAGCTATTTGCCTTTTATGTTTTCTTGTTTGTCTATTATCAGTCATCAATATTTGCTGTTGACGTAGAGCGTTATCAAAAGCTTCAGTTGTTTTTTGTAATCCACTAAGTAATTGCTGTAGTTGTGGTGCTTTTTGTAAATGCTCAAGCTGCTTGGTAAGTTGGTTAATATGATCTTGTTCAGTTTCCAGTAATGTCTGTATCACGTTAACATTGGGTACTGAGGGAACGAATCTCGCTAAATTGTATGTATTACACAACTTACCTGAAAAGGCAGTTAAGTAGCCTATTTCTTGCTTGTGGTTTTTAACTAACAATATCCCAAACATTTTACCGCTGGCGCTTCCACTATCAGCGAGTAAACCAAAATTATGTTGCCATTCTTGTTGTGTTTCTAAATAATGTTGTAGTTCTTTAACGGCTAATAGGCAGAGAGGGTGAGGTTGATAATAAAAAGGAAAAGTGAAACGTTTAGGTAAAGTATAACTTTCAATTGATGAGTTAAAAGTAATAAAACAGTTATCGTTGTTGTACATATAATTTAAATATTAGTGGTTATGTAAGCGTAACTAAATGTTAACTTGAAAGTTCTTAAACTTCTTAAAATTCCTAAAATTCCTAAAATTTAGCAATAAAAAACGGACCTTAGTCCGTTTTACAATACTTATTTTAAAGATTAACCGTCAGAAAGTAAGGCTTGAGCTTTTGCCTTTGCTTTTTCTTTAGCTTCTTTCATTTTTTCTTCAGCATCGTCTAATTTATCTTCAGAGTTGTCCATTAATGAGGAAGCTTTATCTTTAGCGCCATCCATTAATTCTTCGCTTGAATCTTTTACTGAATCAATTGCATCAGAACCTGCTTCCATAACTTCAGATCCAGCATCTTTAGCAGCATCTATAGCTTCAGAGCCAACTTCTTTAACAGCATCTATAGCTTCAGAGCCAACTTCTTTAACAGTATCCATTGCTTCAGTACCAGCATCTTTAGCACTATCGAGTAGAGATGAACTTTTTTTAGAGATAGTTTCTTCTGCTTTATGAGGTTGCGATTTAGGTGCATCTTCACTACAAGCAGAAAGTGCTAATACTGATACTGCACAAAAAGTAGCAGACATAAGTTTTTTTATAGTTAACATAGGTATTCCCCTTTAAATTAATAACCGGCAAACTTTAACACTTTACTGTAAATATTGTTACTAATCGATTTATTTTGTTAAAAAAATGTAAAATTATTTTTTTAACTTTTATTAAAAACCTTTTAAATTAATAGCTAAGGTAAACTTAACCGCCGCTAACAATTTCTTTAAAAGGTATGTCACTACTTAATAATGCTTCGTTTTTAGGTAAAATATGATGATCAGATAATAAATAAATTACTTTTTGCCCTGTTTGAGCTAATTCCATAGCATGTTGAAAATTTATTAGTACCGCAGTAGGTATGTCTTGCGGGTACTTGTCAGCATCACGCCTAACGTATTCAATTAATGTAATATTTACGGTGTTATCATAAAACACAGCGTCTGCAAATTGCAATTCTCTGTGAGCTTTTAAGGTTAGATTATCGGGATCGCCATTTAAAGTGTGTATAAAAATAATTTCACCGGTGGGAGGGGCTATTTTATTCTTTAGATTGGCAATAAGCTGTTGTTCGGCCTCCGTGTTTTTGTCATTAAGGATCAATTGCCCAATAGTGCCTCTCAATATTTGTTCCCAAAAAGTGCGTCTATTTCTTATACCTTTTACACGAGCTTTTACGTGATCTCTAAATTTAAGTGAAAAATCCGCTAACTTTCCGTAGCCATCAGGCAATGTTTTTTCAATTTGTTCGCGCAACATCCGTAATAGTATGGGGGCACTACCCGAACTCGACATTGCGATAAGTATAGGGTCACGATCAATAATTGATGGCGTTATATAGGTACATAAATCTGGTTGGTCTACAACATTCGTTAATAAGTTAAGCGCTTGTGCCTCTTTTGCTACTTGCTGATTAACATAAGTATCATCGGTGGCGGCAATCACTAAGTTTGCGTGGTTTAAGTGACCGTTACTATAGTTGTGTGCCAACCATGTTAATTGATGACTGTTGACTAAACGCTCAACACTAATAGATAAATGTTCAGACATTACGGTAATATTAGTTGTTGTTTTTAGCAGTAGTTCAATTTTACGAGCTGCCACATCACCACCACCAATAATCATAGCGTTAATATGCTTTGCATCTAAAAATATAGGAAAATACTTCATGTTTTACTCAAACTTATTATCATTATTGATAGGGCAGGTGTGCTGTTTTAAACGAAATTTTTATTTTTTAAGGTGATAATTTACCCATAAAAAAGTCTTAGCTCGTTTAGTACATTTACTTAAGTTAAATAATACATCAATTTACGTTGTTTAGATCATGCTAATTTTTTCATTTAGTAGCTCGTTATAAATTTAATTAGGGTGCATCATTATTTTTATTACTATAAAAGAAGCTGTTATGGAGATTAACTTTTGAGTGGTAAACTATAAGCAAACGAATAACTGATGTAAAAGTTGAGAATAAAATGCCTTGGGTACAACTTAGATTAAATGCTAATGAAGAAACCGCTGAAAAATATAGCGATTGGTTAAGTGCTTGTGGAGCTCAAGCCGTCACTTTTATTGATGAAAAAGATACGCCAATATACGAACCCTTACCCGGCGATGAAGTTATTTATTGGAATAACACCGTAGTGATGGGCTTGTTTGAAGCAAATCATGATATGGAAAAAGTGATCGCTTACTTAAAAAGCATACACCCTAAAAAAGAAGCATTAAAATATAAGCTTGAACAGCTAGAAGATAAAGATTGGGAAAGAGAGTGGATGGATAACTTCCATCCCATGAAATTTGGTCAACGTTTATGGGTTTGCCCAAGCTGGCGGGAAGTGCCAGACCCTAAAGCGGTAAATGTTATGTTAGATCCCGGCTTAGCCTTTGGTACAGGTACTCATCCCACTACCGCTTTATGTTTAACTTGGCTGGATAGTTTAGACCTCGTAGGAAAAACCGTTGTCGATTTTGGTTGTGGTTCAGGTATTTTGTCGCTAGCGGCATTAAAGCTAGGTGCTCGAAAAGTTATTGGTATTGATATTGACCCTCAGGCATTACAAGCAAGTTTAGCCAATGCACAGCGTAATAACGTTGAAGAAAGGCTAGAATTATATTTACCTAAAGACCAACCCGAATTTAAAGCAGATGTTGTAGTGGCGAATATTTTAGCTGGTCCATTACGAGAATTAGCGCCAACCATTATTAAATTTGTAGATAAACAAGGGCTACTTGCATTATCAGGTGTACTAGAAGAACAAGCTCAGGTGCTACAAAAAATATACAGTCAATGGTGTAAAATGGATCCTGTAGCCATAAAAGAAGAGTGGGTACGCTTATCAGGTACTAAAAATTCATAAATTATTTGAGCAGTTTTTGTTTGTAAGTTGAACAAAAACTGTTCTCATCAGTGCTTTACAAAAAGTCAATAATAAAAATATAAAAAAAAGCTTATTTTGTTCAATTTATATCCTTTCCAATCGTAATAAAAACACGTAAACTTAGCGCCCTTTTGAAGAGTAGCTCAAAAAAACAGCAGCGTGAAGATAGGTCCATATCAATTATCAAATAATGTGATTTTAGCGCCAATGGCGGGAATTACTGATCAACCTTTTAGGCAATTATGTTGCCAAATGGGAGCTGGGCTTGCGGTATCTGAAATGGTATCTGCAAACCCTAAAGTATGGAATACCGAAAAGTCTAAACGCAGGTTGGTAAGTAATAACGAAGCAGGTATTCGTTCTGTGCAAATAGCTGGTTCAGATCCTGAAGAGTTAGCACATGCAGCTAGAGTTAATGCTGATAATGGCGCCCAAATTATTGATATTAATATGGGGTGCCCAGCTAAAAAGGTAAATAAAAAATTGGCGGGGTCAGCGTTACTGAAAGAGCCAACCTTAGTAGAGCAGATTATTAAATCTGTTGTTCAAGCGGTTGATATTCCAGTAACACTTAAAATTCGCACTGGCTGGTGTGAAAATACTCGTAACGGGATAGAAATAGCAAGAATTGCTGAACATAATGGTATTCAATCTTTAGCCGTTCATGGTCGTACTCGCAACGACTTTTATAAGGGTGAAGCTGAATACGACACTATTAAAGCAATTAAAGCATCAATTTCTATTCCTGTAGTTGCTAATGGCGATATCACAACCGTTGAAAAAGCCAAGCAAGTACTAGAATACACCCTTGCCGACGCAGTTATGGTAGGTCGTGGTGCCCAAGGAAATCCTTGGATTTTTAGAGAAATCAACCATTTTTTGCTTACGGGTCAGCACCTGTTGGCTCCCTCAACATATGAGGTACGTTCGGTAATTATCGAACATGTAAAAAAATTACATGGTTTTTACGGCAATTTTATGGGAGTAAGATTTGCTCGTAAACATGTATCTTGGTATATGCAGACGCGCGACCCAGATAAACATTTTCGTTCTATTTTTAATGGTTTAGAGTCTGCCGATGAGCAACTCTCTTCATTAACTATGTATTTTGATAATTTAACTTAGAAAGAGTCTCAACTTTATGTTTGAACAAAATATTTCCTCTCCATTTATTACTGGTGATTTACAAACTCAAACCAAGGCCTCGCCTTTACGTACACAAGCTAAAATAGCAATTAAAAACTACCTATCTCAGTTAAATGGTAACGATGTTGACGATATGTATGACCTAGTATTGTCTGAAATTGAAGCGCCAATGCTTGAAGAAGTTATGCAGTACACTCGTGGTAATCAAACACGTGCAGCAAACTTATTAGGTATTAACCGCGGAACTTTACGCAAGAAGTTAAAAAAATACGGTATGAACTAAATACTATGGCAGGTTTAACCTGCCACTAAAAAGCACCTTAGGGTGCTTTTTTATTTTAAGTAATAATAGATCAACTATTTAAGTACAACATGCAACTAAGGTAAAAAACAACAATGGACAGCCCTCGCCCAATAAAACGTGCTCTATTAAGTGTGTCTGATAAAACAGGTATTGTAGACTTTGCTAGAAGTTTAGCTGGTAAAGGTGTTGATATTTTATCAACAGGCGGAACCGCAAAATTACTAGCAGATAACGGTATTCAAGTTACTGAAGTTTCAAATTACACCGGCCACCCTGAAATTATGGACGGTCGAGTTAAAACCCTTCACCCTAAAGTTCATGGCGGTATTTTAGCTCGTCGTGGTATTGATGAAGCAGTTATGGCTGAAAATGATATTAGTGCTATCGATATTGTAGTTGTTAATCTTTACCCATTTGCTGATGCAGTAAGCGATGAAAACTGTAGTTTAGAAAACGCTATCGAAAATATCGATATTGGTGGTCCAACCATGGTGCGAGCCGCAGCAAAAAATCATAAAGATGTTACCATTGTGGTTAATGCTCAAGATTATTCTCGTGTACTTACTGAAATGGACACCAATGGTGACTCATTAACTTATCAAACACGGTTTGATTTAGCTATTGCTGCTTATGAGCATACCGCCGCTTATGATGGCATGATAGCGAATTATTTTGGCAAAATGTTACCGGCTTATCATTCAAACGACACAGAGGTTTCATTTGCTAAGCGCAATAAATTCCCACGTACCGTAAATAGTCAATTTATTAAAAAGCAAGATTTACGTTACGGTGAAAACTCACACCAAGATGCTGCCTTTTATGTTGAAGCAAACCCAGAAGAAGCGTCTGTATCAACTGCTACTCAAATTCAAGGTAAAGCACTTTCTTATAATAATATTGCAGATACCGATGCCGCTTTAGAATGTGTTAAAGCCTTTTATGAACCTGCTTGCGTTATTGTTAAACATGCCAACCCTTGCGGAGTCGCCATAGGCGAAAATATTGCTGCGGCTTATGAAGGCGCTTATATTACAGATCCTACTTCGGCATTTGGCGGTATTATAGCTTTTAACCGTGAATTAGACGCTGACACTGCAGAAGCTATTGTTTCTAGGCAGTTTGTTGAAGTTATTATTGCTCCAAGTATTTCTGATGCTGCTGCACAAATTGTTTCGGCTAAACCTAATATACGTTTATTAGAGTGTGGTCAATGGGATACTAAAACAACAGGTCTTGACTACAAACGTGTTAACGGTGGTTTATTAGTACAAGATAGAGATCAAGGTCAAGTTACTACTAGTGAGTTAAAAGTGGTTACTACACGCCAACCTACAGAAGACGAATTACGTGATCTTCAATTTTGTTGGAAAGTTGCTAAATTTGTAAAATCTAACGCGATTGTTTACGTTAAAAACAGTGCCACAATCGGAGTAGGTGCGGGTCAAATGAGCCGAGTATATTCTGCTAAAGTTGCAGGTATTAAAGCCGCAGACGAAAACTTAGAAGTTAAAGGTTCAGTTATGGCATCAGATGCGTTTTTCCCATTTCGAGATGGTTTAGATGCAGCAGCAGCAGCAGGTATTACTGCGGTTATTCAACCCGGTGGCTCAATGCGTGACGATGAAGTTATTGCAGCAGCCAACGAGCATAATATTGCTATGGTATTTACTGGTATGCGCCACTTTAGACATTAATAACGTCTTTAAATTAATACAGTGTGAATATTACTCAATGCACTGTATTAATTTTACCTAAAAAATTTTTTAACAATTAAATTTGGCATGTCTTCGACATTAATGTGATTTGATTAGCGATTATTATTCACCTCTTAACTTTATTATGATGCCTCAATAAAATCAGCATTAATGCTGTAAAATAAAGCTGAAAGTTAAAAAAGCCACTAAGTTATGTAAGTTATGCTTTATTTATGTAGAAAATACATCTTCTACTACATCAGTTTTATATTTAGGCTTTCAATAAATTCATACTGATTATATAAACTGTAAAATATCATAAAAAAAAGTGGTTAAAAATTCCCACCAAGTAGTTATTATTAAAAGTTGTGATATATTTTTTTACAATTTCATTGGGTTTGTAATACCAATTAAATTAATGAATTGATCACTTAGCGATAATTTAAAGGTTTATAAGCACAGATTTTACGTTCCAAACAAAATCTAAGTACATACATCCATGTATGCAAGGCATTGATTGAGAGAATGGTTATTATCGGTAACTGCTCCTGCGTTACCCTATTACCCTACATCCATGTAGGAACCTTATCAATACAACAACGATGCTTATAAGCCTTTAAAAATCGCCCTTGGGAGCTCATTAGAACACTGATAACTTCACAAAATAAATAAAACATAGCATACTATGCTTAAATTATTTTGTTTGTTTTAAGTATTCTAATGCAGCTCTAAGTGACTAATTCATTATTTCAATGGGTATAAGTTAATTTTAGCTAATATTTTGGTAGGTATTTTGTCATTTTAGTCAACAAATCTGTTATAAATAACTTTCATTTTTAAAGTTCAATTAATGGAATATAATAATGCTAGCTCTTAAAAAATCAATTCTGACTAAGTTACTCACTGTATCGTTCGTTTCTGCAAGTTTATTAACTGCTTGCGTTAATACTCATGAGGGAGATCACAAAGAATTAGACCAAGCGATTGATGGTAAGCATCGCTCAGAACAAAATAAAGCGCGCGATAATTACCGTCACCCTAAAGAAACACTTCATTTTTTCGGTTTTGAACCAACAATGACGGTAGTTGAAATTACCCCAGGCGGCGGTTGGTACACTGAAATATTAGCACCAGCTCTGAAAGGACATGGAAAACTATACGGAGCTCATTACCCTAATACTGGCGAAGACAATTATTATAGTAATTCACGTAAAAAATTAGAAGATAAACTTGCTAGTGATAGTATTTATAGTGAAGTGGAGTTAACCGATTTTGTACCCCGAAAACAGAGCATTTTAGCCCCTAAAGGTACCGCAGATTTAGTGCTTACTTTTCGTAATTTGCATAACTGGCAAGAGGATGGAACCTTACAAGTTTTCAAGGATGCCTATGCTGCACTAAAAAAAGGTGGAGTTCTTGGTGTAGTTGAACACCGCATGCCAAAAGACCAAATATTGGCAGAAAACATGCGAAGTGGTTATTTTCCTGAAGCTTTAACAGTTAAATTAGCTTTAAAAGCTGGTTTTACATTAGCTGAAAGTAGCGAAATTAACGCAAACCCAAAAGATTTAGCTAAGCACCCTAAAGGTGTTTGGACTTTACCACCCTCATTGGCGTTAGGTGATAAAGATAAAGCAAAATATTTAGCGATTGGTGAAAGCGATCGTATGACATTAAAATTTATAAAATAAATTGACTCGAATTTTTTTGTCTAAAATTAACCTTTAATAATCAAGGTTTATCTAAAATTAAAAAATATCTTGTTAGAGTGAATTTTTGTTAAAGTGAATAAGGTAAAATAAATTATTTTACCTTATTCAAATAGATACCTTTTAGGCATTTAAATAGACATTTAAAAACGTATTTTTGATGTTGAGTTGGTAAAAATTGAATGAGCTATGTTAATTAGGTATGTTTTATTAAATATATAAAATGGCATAAGGTAATAGGCAACACTGTCTGTTACCGGTGCCTCTTTGTTAATAATTTTAAACACTAGGAATTAAGAGTAAATGAACGTTTTAGTAATAGGAAGTGGCGGTCGTGAACATGCACTAGCATGGAAAACCGCACAATCAGCAAATATTGAAAAAGTTTTTATTGCGCCTGGTAATGCCGGTACAGCAACAGAAAATAAATTAGAGAATATTGATATAGCTTCAAACGATACCGCTGGTTTAATCACCTTTGCTAAAAAAAATAAAATAGAATTAACTGTTGTTGGGCCCGAACAACCCCTTGTTGATGGCGTGGTTGATGCTTTTCAAGCAGAAGGGTTAACTATTTTTGGTCCTAGTGCAAAAGCCGCACAGTTAGAAGGCTCAAAAGCGTTTACCAAAGATTTTTTAGCGCGTAATAATATACCCACAGGTTATTACGAAAACTTTACCGAAATAGAGCCTGCTTTAGCTTATGTTCAAAAAAAAGGCGCCCCTATAGTCATTAAAGCAGATGGTTTAGCCGCAGGTAAAGGGGTTATTGTTGCTCTTACATTAAAAGAAGCTGAAGACGCAATTAAAGATATGCTAGCAGGCAACGCCTTTGGAGATGCCGGGCACCGAGTGGTTATTGAGGAGTTTTTAGAAGGTGAAGAAGCTAGTTTTATTGTAATGGTTGACGGAAAAAATGTACTGCCGTTTGCGACTAGCCAAGATCATAAACGAGCTTACAATGAGGATAAAGGTCCCAATACAGGTGGTATGGGAGCCTATTCCCCCGCACCAGTAGTGACTGATGAAATTAATCAACGTATTATGAATGAAGTTATTTACCCTACCGTTGAGGGAATGGCAAATGAAGGGGCTCCTTATATAGGATTTTTATATGCAGGGTTAATGATAGATAAAGACGGCACACCGAACGTCATTGAATATAATTGTCGTTTTGGAGATCCAGAAACTCAACCTATCATGATGCGTTTACAATCGGATCTTGCCGACCTATGCCTGCTAGCATGTAAAGGTAAATTAGATACAGCCACTATTTTATTTGATAAACGTGCTGCTGTAGGTGTAGTTTTAGCTGCAGGTGGTTACCCAGCAAACTATAAAAAAGGTGATGTTATTAGTGGTTTAAACATCAACAAAACAAACGATGCGAAAACATTTCATGCAGGTACTTCGTTCATTGATGGTAATATAGTCACTAACGGCGGTCGAGTGCTTTGCGCTACAGCCTTAGGTGAAACAGTCACTGAAGCGCAAAAAAAAGCTTACGACCTACTTAGCCAAATCTCATGGGAAAATGTTCAATTTAGAACTGACATTGCCTATCGTGCAATTAACAGAGAAAATAATTTATAATCAATAACTTCTTCTTGATTATGAATACTATTAACGTATTAAAAGTATTCAAATAGAAAAAAAGCCAAGAAATTACTTCTTGGCTTTTTTATTTGTCGATGTTTTTCAGCACCTACCTAAATTAATTTTTAGCAGAAAGCGATTCTATAGGAGCTCCAGCTTCAACCGCGGCTGAAAAGGCTAAATCTTTATCTAGTCCTGCGTTAACCGCGGCATTTACAATTGCTTGGTTATGGCTTTCATTTGTCGAACTTACAGCAGTGGTGACAATTTGTTCACCACTATCAGGAAATAGTTCAAATGTGTACGAAACCCATTTAGAAACCTTTTCTGGAATAGCTTGGATCAACCCAGATAAAATATCAACCATACGATCTGGAAAATTAGCCATTGTATTTGAGAGTATGGCTTTTGAATGAATGGACTCTGTTTGAATAGTCACCCTCACAATATTTTCTAAATTATCAGGATCATGTAATGCAGCCGTATTTAAAATTTCTTGAGCATACGCCGGTTCAGCTTCGACAACAATGGCAACTAATTCAGTGCTAGAGGCTATATTGTTCTTTAAAAACAACTCAATTACATTACTTGCATGTACTGGCTCGGCATCTAATGCACCCAGCATTATTTGCTTGTATTCACTAGGATGTAACCGAAGAGAAATGTTTAATACCTTATCAACTTGCTCAGGAAAGCGAGTTAAAATTGAACTGATACTTCTTCTAATTGAGATTTGTTGCTTCGTTTGTTGATTTATTAATTGGGTTAAAAACACTTCCTGTTTATTTGATACATCATCCTTGGCGAAACTACCAACACTAATACAACTCATAAGCGACAAAATAAAAACATATTTCATCATAAACGCCTATTAATTTGTGGGTAACGGTGCAAACGTATTTGAAGTTTTTTATATTTATTACACAGCTTATTGTAGTCAGAGTAACGTGGGTAACATAAAACACTTCAAATTATCTACGGTTTAACTCTATCTACTTGGATATATGGTTAACTAAAGACTATACAACATTAGTCCCTAAAATAACCAGATAGTTCAAATATAAATCAAACAATCAAAAAAAGCGAAAAAACAGCAAATAAACCTTGCTTGAAAACAAAAAATCACTACAATGCGCTCCACTTCTTAAGGGAAACCCAAAGAAGCTAAGTAGAGGAAATACTTATTTCACTGAATACGGACAGCCAAGTGAAGGTTTTGATAGGTTAAGTCACGCTTTAGCGTGGATTTAACCAAAGATAACGTAAGATTCTTTTAAAAAGAAAATAAAAAGTTATTGACATCAACACCCAGACGCGTAGAATGCGCATCTCGCTTTAGGCACAGCCTAACGCAACAGAGCTTAACGAATGCGATTAACCTCTTGCTTAACCCTTTATTTATAAAGCAAAAGCCACTCTTTAACAATTAGTTATCATGCAATTTGTGTGAGCACTCACCTTAAGACAGATTTTACACAGTCGGTTTTATCATTTAGCAGTTTACTGCTAAAGCATAAAAAAGACGTAAAACCGCTTAATGAAGAATGTCACACAAATAAAGTATTGTTTAAATTTTCGGATTTGAATAATACGTTTTATGTGGTTACCTCGCCTCTTGAGAGCGCGTAGGTAACAACGACAGAATTCATAGAGCAGATGTCTGGGTAGTTTACTACCACAGCATCACAAACGATTTATAATTGAAGAGTTTGATCATGGCTCAGATTGAACGCTGGCGGCAGGCTTAACACATGCAAGTCGAGCGGAAACGAAAATAGCTTGCTATTTGGCGTCGAGCGGCGAACGGGTGAGTAATGCTTGGGAATATGCCTAATGGTGGGGGACAACAGTTGGAAACGACTGCTAATACCGCATAACGTCTACGGACCAAAGGAGGGGCTTCTTCGGAACCTTTCGCCATTTGATTAGCCCAAGTGAGATTAGCTAGTTGGTAAGGTAAAGGCTTACCAAGGCGACGATCTCTAGCTGGTTTGAGAGGATGATCAGCCACACTGGGACTGAGACACGGCCCAGACTCCTACGGGAGGCAGCAGTGGGGAATATTGCACAATGGGGGGAACCCTGATGCAGCCATGCCGCGTGTGTGAAGAAGGCCTTCGGGTTGTAAAGCACTTTCAGCGAGGAGGAAAGGGTGTTACTTAATACGTAACATCTGTGACGTTACTCGCAGAAGAAGCACCGGCTAACTTCGTGCCAGCAGCCGCGGTAATACGAGGGGTGCAAGCGTTAATCGGAATTACTGGGCGTAAAGCGTGCGTAGGTGGTTTGTTAAGCAAGATGTGAAAGCCCCGGGCTCAACCTGGGAACTGCATTTTGAACTGGCAGACTAGAGTATTGTAGAGGGTAGTGGAATTTCCAGTGTAGCGGTGAAATGCGTAGAGATTGGAAGGAACATCAGTGGCGAAGGCGGCTACCTGGACAGATACTGACACTGAGGCACGAAAGCGTGGGGAGCAAACAGGATTAGATACCCTGGTAGTCCACGCCGTAAACGATGTCAACTAGCCGTCTGTAGACTTGATCTGTGGGTGGCGTAGCTAACGCGCTAAGTTGACCGCCTGGGGAGTACGGCCGCAAGGTTAAAACTCAAATGAATTGACGGGGGCCCGCACAAGCGGTGGAGCATGTGGTTTAATTCGATGCAACGCGAAGAACCTTACCATCCCTTGACATCCACAGAAGAGACTAGAGATAGACTTGTGCCTTCGGGAACTGTGTGACAGGTGCTGCATGGCTGTCGTCAGCTCGTGTTGTGAAATGTTGGGTTAAGTCCCGCAACGAGCGCAACCCCTATCCTTATTTGCCAGCGCGTAATGGCGGGAACTCTAAGGAGACTGCCGGTGATAAACCGGAGGAAGGTGGGGACGACGTCAAGTCATCATGGCCCTTACGGGATGGGCTACACACGTGCTACAATGGCAGGTACAGAGGGCAGCGAGACCGCGAGGTGGAGCGAATCCCACAAAGCCTGTCGTAGTCCGGATTGGAGTCTGCAACTCGACTCCATGAAGTCGGAATCGCTAGTAATCGTAGATCAGAATGCTACGGTGAATACGTTCCCGGGCCTTGTACACACCGCCCGTCACACCATGGGAGTGGGATGCAAAAGAAGTGGCTAGTTTAACCTTTCGGGGAGGACGGTCACCACTTTGTGCTCCATGACTGGGGTGAAGTCGTAACAAGGTAACCCTAGGGGAACCTGGGGTTGGATCACCTCCTTATCTTGACGTAAAACGTTTTACGGGGTGTAAGCGAAGTCTGCATTAGAGCGTTATTTATAGCGAATTGAGACAGATAGATTGTTATACCACGAGTGTTCACACAAATTGCCATGATAACCAATAGAAGAAGTCCACTATGTAGCTCGGGCTCTATACGATAGGTCTGTAGCTCAGCTGGTTAGAGCGCACCCCTGATAAGGGTGAGGTCGGCAGTTCAAGTCTGCCCAGACCTACCAACTTCTTCACTAAAGAAAGAGACCAAACTTAATGTATCTCGTTTATTGTAAACAAGATGTTTTAAGTTTGGTTTTTTAAACCAAATTTTTCAATCGAATGCGTATTGGGATTTATTCTTTAACAATCTGGAAAGCTGATATAAATACCGGTATTTATATGTCGCTTAATATTAGGCAAGAGTGTCGCGCTCAAGTCTTCTAAAATAAACGAATCATTATAAATACCCAGCTGTTATGACTTCTTTTATCGTGAAGTGATAATGGTGATTGATATTGCTCCTCGACTTTTGTTGAGGAAGAAAGACAATCAACCCGGTAAGTATCTTTTATTAGATAATTACCACTCTTATTCAAGACACACAATGTGTGCGTGAAAATGTCAGACTTTACAATTGCTGTGGTTTAGTCACCACGGCGTACTTTGTTTTTGATTCATTTGAAGAAACTACTTAGGGTTGTATGGTTAAGTGACTAAGCGTATGTGGTGGATGCCTTGGCAGTTAGAGGCGATGAAGGACGTGTTAATCTGCGAAAAGCTCAGTTGAGGTGATAAAAACCGTTATAGTCTGAGATATCCGAATGGGGAAACCCACCCGTCGTAAGGCGGGTATCGCTACCTAAATACATAGGGTAGCGAGGCGAACCGGGAGAACTGAAACATCTAAGTACCCCGAGGAAAAGAAATCAACCGAGATTTCCTTAGTAGCGGCGAGCGAACGGGAAGTAGCCCTTAAGTGGTTTGTAAGTTAGTGGAATCTACTGGAAAGTAGAGCGATACAGGGTGATAGCCCCGTACACGAAAATAAACTTACCATGAAATCGAGTAGGTCGGCACACGTGAAACGTTGACTGAACATGGGGGGACCATCCTCCAAGGCTAAATACTCCTAACTGACCGATAGTGAACCAGTACCGTGAGGGAAAGGCGAAAAGAACCCCTGTGAGGGGAGTGAAATAGAACCTGAAACCGCATACGTACAAGCAGTGGGAGCCTACTTGTTAGGTGACTGCGTACCTTTTGTATAATGGGTCAGCGACTTATATTTTGTAGCAAGGTTAACCGAATAGGGGAGCCGTAGCGAAAGCGAGTGTTAACTGCGCGTTTAGTTGCAAGGTATAGACCCGAAACCCGGCGATCTACCCATGGGCAGGTTGAAGGTTGAGTAACATCAACTGGAGGACCGAACACACGTATGTTGAAAAATGCGGTGATGACTTGTGGGTCGGAGTGAAAGGCTAATCAAGCCGGGAGATAGCTGGTTCTCCCCGAAATCTATTTAGGTAGAGCCTCGCACGAACACCATTGGGGGTAGAGCACTGTTAAGGCTAGGGGGTCATCCCGACTTACCAACCCTTTGCAAACTCCGAATACCAATGAGTGATATGCGGGAGACACACTACGGGTGCTAACGTCCGTTGTGAAGAGGGAAACAACCCAGACCGCCAGCTAAGGTCCCCAAGTACTAGTTAAGTGGGAAACGATGTGGAAAGGCATAGACAGCTAGGAGGTTGGCTTAGAAGCAGCCATCCTTTAAAGAAAGCGTAATAGCTCACTAGTCGAGTCGGTCTGCGCGGAAGATGTAACGGGGCTAAACTAGTCACCGAAGCTGCGGATTTGAACTTAGGTTCAAGTGGTAGGGGAGCGTTGTGTAAGCCGTTGAAGGTGTGTTGTAAAGCATGCTGGAGGTATCACAAGTGCGAATGCTGACATGAGTAACGATAAGGGGAGTGAAAAACTCCCCCGCCGAAAGACCAAGGTTTCCTGTCCCATGTTAATCAGGGCAGGGTAAGTCGGCCCCTAAGGCGAGGCGGAAACGCGTAGTCGATGGGAAACAGATTAATATTTCTGTACTTCTCTATATTGCGAAGGAGGGACGGAGTAGGCTAGGTGAGCACGGCGTTGGTAGTCCGTGTGAAAGAATGTAGGCGGGTGTCTTAGGTAAATCCGGGACGCTGTTAACGCTGAGACTCGAGACGAGTGTCCAAGGACACGAAGTCATTGATGCCATGCTTCCAGGAAAAGCTTCTAAGCATCAGATATATAGGAACCGTACCCCAAACCGACACAGGTGGTTAGGTAGAGAATACTAAGGCGCTTGAGAGAACTCGGGTGAAGGAACTAGGCAAAATAGTACCGTAACTTCGGGAGAAG
>ENA-ORXU01000989-ORXU01000989.1-marine-metagenome-genome-assembly--contig:-NODE-989-length-26698-cov-3.594117_pt1 | contig 26698 bp, 27 predicted proteins | sample MGYA00237869_ERZ511484 | MGnify/ENA metagenome assembly ERZ511484
ATACGCAGTGCAATGCGGGGGCGCGTAACGCCGTCTGCAATAAGCACCGATTTAGATTTGACGAGCTCTGCGCGCATAGGCGGCGTTGCATAATGCACGCTGGTCGATATCTCTTCGATAAGATCGCCGTTTTTCGACAGAACGCGCGCAGTGAGTGTGTTACTGCCATTGGCAAGGTTCACGCCGCGCCACGTGCTGGCCCGCATACTGTCAGCGGCATCTTTTTTCGTGCCGTCAAAATTCAGCTTGCCAACAGGCTTGCCATTGACGCTCAATTCGACATTCTGGTTTTTGAGATGCTTCACAGCGACGCGGATCGATTTGACGCGCGGGTTGTGATCGGTTGCAGGGAACAGAAATCCGATACCCGGCTTTTGGCCTTCGAGCCAATCGCGGTCTGCACCGGCGGCTTCTGCATCGCCGATTACATCCGGCAGCGGTGCTACCACCACGCCGATAGATTCGCGGGGCGCAGTCTTTATAGCCCGGAAATCCGCGCGTTTCAGCATACCGCCGCGGCCTTCGACAAAGCGTGAAATCGCGCTTCCGGCACTGCGGGTATTGCGGGCACAGTCGATTGGTTTCTGGTCCAGCGGAAAGCTGTTGGGATCGATCTGAACGACATGAATGCCGGGGATCAGACCTTCGAAATGATAGCGGCCGTCCTTATCGGTAACGGTGTAAGTACCGTCCTGCAGCATCACGCGCACATTGCCGATGCCGGGCGCTTCACGCCGGCTGACGGTGCAACCGCCTTCGGTAACCCGCCCGATGAGCGTGAAACGTTCGCTGATCCCGTCGCGTTCGATACGCACTGCGGCATCTACGGTGCCGGATACGGCCCCGCGGCTGTCGCGTGCCGATGCAAGGTTAAGCGCAGTTCCAGGGCGTGCATCCTGACGCACCTCGGCCAGATAGGTAAGCAATCCGCTGCCGCCAGCGGGCAATGATGGCACGGTGACAGAGAAGTTCTGACCGTCCGACGTAATATCGGTTGCAACAGCATCGCCATTGTAGCGCACTGTGGCTTCGCGCAGGCGCATCTGCACCGGCAGCCGGTCAGTTATCGTCACAGCGCCCGATGCGCGCAGGCGATCCGGGTTCGATACCTCGACACGGTACTGCACGACATCGCCGGGCACCGCCAGTTCGGCCGAGGTGACCTTGGCGATCTGCAATGTGCCGCCGGGACGGTCCAGCGGTATGTCGATACGCACCGGCGCAGGATCATCAAGCGTGATAATGCCGCCATAGGAGCCGTCAGCGATGACGAATTGCCCGCCATCAGGGCGCGTCAACCGGGCGATATCTGCTGGCGTGGCATCGGACGGATCCGTGTAAGGAGCGGGCGGCTCCACCACCAGCCGGTAATCACCGGGGCGCAAGAAAGGAAAACGATAGAAGCCTGTTGGAAAATCATAGGTCTGCCCGCTGCCATCTGTGACAGTCGAACCGGCTATGACCGTGCTGGGGAAGCTGGATACAGCATCGTCGCCAAACACTTCAGCAGGGGTTCCCGTGGCCGCATCTACAATGGTAACGCGTGTGCCATCTACAGGCGCGCCGTCACCGCTGTCAAAAGCGAGGCCGAAGGGATCAATCAGGATATCAACGCTGCCTACGGTAATATCACTACCATCGCTTGCATCGTCCAGATTGACAGTCAGGCGGTCCCCGGGACGCACGGTGAGCTTGCAATCGCGCTGCACCGGTGCTGGCGGGGAGGCCGCAGTATTGATCATCCCGATGAAACGTCCGCTGTTAACCGATGTTTCAGTCAGAATGATGCGCTCTTCATCGCCGATCGCCGTGTTGATCGTCAGTTCGAATGTGTCCAAAGCGGTCGAGCTGACATTTTTAGACGCATAATTCAACGCGAGGATGAGCGGTTCGCCTGCACGAATGGCCGTCGCTACCTCAAGGCTGGCAGGCGAGGTATTGACCCCGGCAAATGCGCCTCGAAGCTGGACTGGCTGGTTACCGCCACTACCGACGCAGACTGTCGGTGGCAAATTCTCCTGTGTCGCACCGGGCGGGGTTGCGAAGTGATAGAGAACAAGCGTTGGCGGGGTATTTGGCAGCGTATCAACCGGTATATCTACCGTGTTCGAAGGCTGCGATAAGCGCGTCGAGCCCGAATCCCATTCGGCGAGCGCAGTGTTTGAAATAACGTTGGGGCTATCGGCGGGCGCCGATTGCGCGGCCACGCTGGCTGCAGGAATTAACATCCCTGCGGCCAGCGTGGCTGCGCTTTTGAAAATAGATTTGGTTAATTGCTTCATGCAAAAATAAGGCGGCGGCAAGGGCGTTGGCCCCCGCGCGCCGCCTCCTTTCTTCTAGTCGATTTCAACGCGGAAGACGAGCGTGCGGGTTTCACCAGCAGCGATATCATCCAGCGTGCCTGACACGGTGTCAGTTCCTGCGTTGTAAGCGCCGTCATCTCCGCCAGCGGTACAGGTATCACCCGAAACAACGGTCCCGTTGATGGCTGGCGTGAAGCTGCCGTCATATGTGACGTTGCCGATCGCGCCGATGTCATCCTGTACATTGACCGCAGTTGCGGTTGCAGCAGTCGCTCCGTTTGTCACCACGATGCAATATTCAACTATCGCGCCGGGGATCGCCTTCGGATTGCTTGCGCTAATGCCGTCGCTTACGATACGGCTCAGCTTTGTGACAGTCAGGTCAGCTGCGCCAACCGTATAATCATCGCCAGCAAAATCGCTGCCGTCGCGGGCTACATTGCCATCATCGTCGGTATCGGCGAAGATGGTTTCAACGCCGGCCGTGTTGGCATCAGCATCAGTGGACGCTGTGATCGCTGAACCATCGCTGTTCTGCGCGGTTGCGGTCAGCGTGACACCGGCCACATCGCCGTTGCTTTGCGACACTGGAATGTCACCGATAACAAACACGGCGACAGTTTCATCTGCACCAAGATCGTCGATCGACGTTGCTGTATCGGTGCCTGGATCATATGTGCCGTTGCCGTTGGCATCGACAAACACCTGCAAATTCGCGATGTTGAAATTGTCGGTACCGCCGTGTTCGGCTGTTCCGCCTGTCAGCTGCGTGCCGCCAAGTTGAAAGTCCAGCGTGTCGTTGGACGTGTTGGTTACATTGAATGTCGTCACAGCGCCTGTCTGGCCCGGAACAACCTGCGTGGTTCCGACGGCTGGACGTTCGACCACGTCAAAGATAACCTTGCGGTCAACCTTGAAGCTGTCGGTCGCGTCTTCCTGCGTTTGGGCTACGCCGCCAACCTGATAATCAACGGTTACGGTATTGTCGATATCGGTACCTTGGGTGGTTCCGGCTGCGTGAGCAGAACTTGCGCTCATGATCCCAGCCGAGATTAACCCCGAGGCAACGATGAATTTAAGCTTACTGGTCATATGCTTACTTTCTGTTGCTTGGTAGAAATTGCTTTAGTTCCGCAGCAATTGGAGCGGTTTCGAAATAGTCATCTGACAATTGCACGAAATACGAGCTTGCCGCCCTGTCCGGGGGCCAGCGTTTGTTTGAGATCCCATCTGACGTCGGTGACATCGTCCAGGCCGGCGGGGCGTGTCGTGCCATCCGCATTTTCGACCGTCAGCTTGGAAAGAACTCCCCAGTTGAGGCCCTCATTAACGGAAACCAATTCCAAGCCTTTGGGTGAACCGTTATAGCGCACGGGGCCCGGCAAGGGATTGGTGATAACAAAGTTGCTGGCTTCAACGGTTCCAATGTTCCGATATGTCAACACAAATACCAGCCTATCGCCCGGCAGCACCATTTTCGGCTCTACCAATGTGATGGCTTTGCGTCCCGTTTCGTCCACCTTGCTGCGCTCGACAAAAACGTCGCTGCTCAGTTGTAGGGGCGATTTTGCAAGTGCAGGAGCACTGGCCAGCAAAGCTGCGGCTGACGCTAAAGCCGCCACGAATGTTTTTCTGATCGAAGAAATGGTCATTGGATTGTCACCTGAAACGTTACGGTGCGCGTATTGCCCGACGGAACGCTGCCTATTTCGGCCGTGATCTGCGAGCCATCGAAGCTGCCTTCATCGGTGTCGTCCGCATCTGTCTGCGAGGAGAGTTCGTATACTATAGAGCCGGGGACGTAGGACGTGTTCGCTGGAATCGGATCGGATACGATCAGATTGCTGAGCGATCCTGAACCCGATACGGTGGCCACGATTTGATAGGTGATTACCGAGCCGGGAACCGCCTGATCTCCGCCAAATGGATCTACCACTGTTGCAGATTTGATCAGCTCAAGGATCGCCGCCTGAATGGCGAGGAAGCTGCTGTCTTCATCATCTGCGCCTGTGGAGCCAACGACCGCATCTCCGCCGCCTTCGCCCTGGCCGTCAAAACTGGTGCCGGGCGTGCCGCTGCCGGTGTTTGCTACAGCGTTGAGGCTAACCTCAGCGCGGTCGCCATCTTCCGGCGTATTGGGGATGTCCGTCAGTACGAAAACCGTAATGCTTTCGTCCGGATCAAGCGCGGGATCATTTGTGCCGGGCACATAGACTTCATCAACGCCGGCATCATATACGCCGTTGCCGTTGGTATCGAGAACGACTTGATTTAACGTGGGATCGAAATCATCACCGGCAACCGCGACATCAGGTGTCAGAGTGAATGCTTCATTGCCGTTACCGCTGTTGGTAACCTGAAACGTCAACACTTCTTCGGTCGCGCCGGGCTGTGTGGGAATATCACCAGCGTCACTGCTGACAACTACAACGTCCAGCAGCTCATCGACTGTAATGATCACAGCGTTGGAATCGACGTTGATGGTCGTTCCGGCTGGTGTTTCATAGGACGCGCTGGCGACGTTCTCGATATCGGTGCCCGCTGGCGTGCCCGCTGCCAACGCAGCAGGTGCCATGGTGAAGGGTAAGGCCAATGCCGCTGCAGAGACAGCAAACCGGGCCCGGCTAAGTGACAGCGACGACGCTGAGAATGGTTTTTGAGTTCTGGTCATGTCAGTGTTATGCCAGAACAACATCAACGAAAGGTTAAGAACAAATATCTAGATTAACCATATAAGTATCTGATTAAGAACAATAAAGACACTTATACGCAATCTTTTTGTTAAGCACTATGTTACAAAATCGGTGCCCCGGCTTCTTTTCAGGCGCTAGCCGCTGCGCAGAAAATATGTATTTGGACAGCTTGGGCAGTTGACAGAATCTCCGGCTACGCTTAACGCGCGCACATCGCAATTTAGCGGGTGTAGCTCAGTTGGTTAGAGCGCCGGCCTGTCACGCCGGAGGTCGCGAGTTCAAGTCTCGTCACTCGCGCCATTGTGTGCGTAAATAGCTGCCTTGTAAGCTCGCGCAAATTAGCGGAAACGCCCGGTTTCCATCCATATCAGGATGTTTCGCAACCGGAAAATCCAGATCCAGCTTATCCCCGCAACGGTATAAATGATCGCCTGCAACGCCCAATGCAGCTGGCTGATATATTCGGCAAGATTGGCAATCAGGATCGACCAGAAAGCGATGAGCAGCAATATAGCCAGCATTCCGGCTGGTTTGCGCCAAGATGGGGCTGGGTTCTCCGCACTCATATTTCAATCCATTCCTTTTCGGTAAGCACCGCGTTCATCGGCACATCCCATATTTCTACGGGCACCGCTGCAACTTCCTGTATCGACCAGCCAACACCGATTACAAAGCTGTCGTCCAGCAGCGATAATGCGCGGTCATAATGGCCCGCGCCTTGGCCTAACCGGTGTAGCCGCCGATCAAACGCGACCATCGGGGCCAGAATGATGTCCGGTTTGGTTTCAGGGGCTTCGGCTTGCGGTTGTTGAAGATCAAAAGGGCCGGTGACAAGCGGTTCGCCGGGTGACCAGCTTAAAAAACGCATCGGTGCCGTGACGCCGGTTATATACGGGAGGGCAGTGTGACAGCCAGCCTCAAACGCAAATTGCAACAGCCGCGATATATCGGCCTCGCTGCCGGTTGCGGCATAACCGGCGATGGTTAAACCTGCACGAAACCTGACCCGCAGCGGGCTGGGCGGTATCGAAAATGCCATATTTGAAATAGCAGGAGGCAGATCGCCAACCATGCCATCACGCGCCGCTTTAATATCGCGGCGCATCGTCTGTTTCTGTAATGCGACGTCCACCAACGGCCCCTGCATAATCCTGCTAAAAGAAAATTCAGTGACGGAACCACCATGGGTCGTTTCCAGGAATATCCTCTGACGCCAGTAACGTCAGGTGGGCACCATATGCACCGAACCCCCGTGTAACCACGTTAGTCCGGGCAGGGACAGCTCCCTTGGATGATGTATCGCCTCAGGGATGTTCTCATCAGTTCGTACCGGGCAGCACCGTCACTACCCATGTAGGCAGTATCGGCCTATTGCTCAAGCTTATCCGCAACAGCTTCTATTCTATCCGCCAGTTTTTCCAATGTTTCCGCCACTTTCATCGTGTCGGCATCATCGGCTGCAGGGGAAGTGATGACCGGAGTATCGGCCTGCGGTGCATCAGCGATCTGATCTGCCAGCAACAGCGAGGCGAACAGCAGCTGACGGCTTTCGTTCAGCCCGCTGGCGGAACCTCCGGCCTCCAGCGCCTTTTCATCGACAATAGCGCCCAGCGTCATCAGCCGGTCCTCTTCGCCATCGCGGCATGTAACCAGATATTCGCGGCCCGCTATATTCAGCCTGACATCTGCCATATGTTATCCTTTTTTACCGGCTAGCATAGTATCGATTGATACAATCGCATCGCGCAGTTCGGTTTTTAGTTTTTCGTGGCGTGACGCCAAGCCGGAATTGCTGATATTTGCAGCGGCACCGGGATCGTATCGTTCAATCCTTGAAAGCGCCCGTTCGATCCGGCCGATATTCATTATAAGCTGCTCTTTTGCCATGCTTTATCCCTTCACTGCGGCCCCTATAATCGCAAGCAGCGGCAGTGGCAAGTTGACTTTACGACTTCGTTTTACCGTTTCAGCCCGTAATTTTGGCGACCATGTTGCCACTTTTTCTGCGATATTCTGCGGGCTTGGCTTGACGATAAGCTGGCCATTCGCAATGGCTTGAACGCGAAGCGCGACTCGCTCCGCGCCAAATTTGGATAACACCGCCGGATCGGCTTGGAAGGGTAATGTATGACGGTATCACAGCGGCATCTGGCTAACGCGGTCAGGGCTCTATCTATGGACGCTGTGCAGGCGGCAAACAGCGGTCATCCCGGAATGCCAATGGGAATGGCCGATGTTGCGACTGTTTTATATTCCGATTATCTGAAGCATGATCCTTCTGCGCCGGACTGGGCGGATCGTGATCGGTTTGTTCTGTCTGCAGGGCATGGTTCCATGCTGGCCTATGCAACGCTGCATCTGGCCGGATATGCCGCCCCGACGATAGAGGATATAAAGAATTTCAGGCAGTTAGGTAGCCCGTGCGCCGGGCATCCGGAAAATTTCCTGCTTGATGGCGTTGAATGCACCACTGGCCCGTTGGGTCAGGGGCTGGCGATGGCCGTGGGTATGGCGATAGCCGAGCGGCATATGAACGCGGTGTTCGGTGATGACCTGGTCGACCACCGAACATGGGTCGTTGCCGGGGATGGTTGCCTGATGGAAGGTATCAACCACGAAGCCATAGGTTTGGCGGGGCATCTGCAGTTGGGCCGGATGATCGTGCTGTGGGATGATAACAAGATTACCATCGATGGCGGCACCGATCTGTCGACCAGCGAGGATGTCCGCGCGCGCTATGCAGCGACCAATTGGCATGTGGTCGATTGCGATGGCCATGATGCTGATGATATTCGCCGTGCGATTGATGAGGCAATTGCTGATCCGCGGCCCAGCCTGATCGCATGCAGCACAATCATCGGATTCGGCGCGCCGGAAAAGCAGGGAACGTCTGCCGTACATGGATCACCGCTGGGTGATGAACAGATAGCGGCTGCGCGTAAAGAACTGGGTTGGGATTATGGCCCGTTTGAAGTGCCGGATGACGTCAAGACAGCATGGAACGGCTTTGCCGACAGCGGGCGAAATGCTCATGCCGAGTGGAAAGAGCGTCTTGCAAGTCATTCTGATAAGGATGAATTTACGCGCCGCATGTCTGGCAAACTTCCGGATTTCGATTTGCGCGGCTATCTTCAGAAATTGTCTGAAGAAAAGCCGAAGGTTGCGAGCCGGAAGGCTTCCGAAATGGCGCTTGGCGAGCTGACCGAATTGCTGCCGGAGATGGTCGGCGGATCGGCTGATTTGACCGGATCGAATAACACCAAAACCGCCGCGACCGAGCCGCTGACTGCCCAGAATTACGGCGGACGGTATCTATATTACGGTATTCGCGAATTTGGCATGGCAACTGCAATGAACGGTATGGCGCTGCATGGCGGGATTATTCCGTATGGCGGCACTTTTCTGGTGTTTGCCGATTACTGCCGTAACGCGATCCGCCTTTCTGCATTGCAGCAGGAGCGGGTTATCTATGTGATGACCCACGACAGTATCGGTCTGGGGGAAGACGGGCCCACGCATCAGCCTATCGAGCATCTCCAATCGCTGCGCGCGATACCCAATCTGCGGGTCTTCCGGCCTGCTGATGTTATCGAAACTGCCGAATGCTGGGATCTGTCGGTTCGCCACGATAGCGGCCCGTCGTTGCTCGCGCTTTCCCGCCAGGGATTGCCGCCACTGCGTCATGACGTCACAAAAAACCTATGCAGCAAAGGGGCTTACCGATTAAAGGCCGCTGATGCCGATCGAAAACTTGTCATCATAGCAACCGGCAGTGAGGTGGCTTTGGCCAGCGAAATCGCGGATAAGTTGGAAGCCGCCGGACATGGCGCAGACGTGGTGTCGATGCCCTGTGCGGAAATTTTCGACGAACAGGATGACGGCTATCGTAACGATTTGCTTCCCGATGACTTGCTGACCGTGTCAATAGAGGCGGGAACGACGTTCGGTTGGGAACGCTATACCGGGCGGCGCGGTCTTCGCTTTGGCGTTGACAGTTTCGGCGCATCGGCCCCAATTTCCGGTCTGTATGATCATTTCGGTTTGACCGCTGACAAAATTACCCCGCAGATATTGGCCAAACTTGGCTAAGACTTTTCCGGATCAAAGGAGCATTACATGACGATCAAAGTTGCAATTAACGGTTTCGGGCGCATCGGGCGGCTTGTGGCACGCGCTATTCTTGAGCGCAGCGACGACAATCTGGAGCTTGTAGCGATCAACGATCTGGCTGATACCGAGGCGAACGCGCTATTGTTCAAATATGACAGCACACATGGCCGCTTTGCGGGTGATGTCTCAACCGATGGCAGCGATATGGTGGTGAACGGCAAAAAGATAGCTGTCACATCCGAACGCGATCCAGCTGATTTGCCGCATAAGAAAATGGGTATCGATATCGTGCTGGAATGCACCGGCTTCTTCCAGTCAAAGGAAGCATGTCAGGCGCATATTGATGCAGGCGCCAAGCGCGTTTTGATCTCTGCCCCTGCAAAAGGCGATTTGAAAACAGTTGTTTACGGGGTGAACCATGACGTTTTGACGTCAGATGACCTGATCGTATCCAACGCCAGCTGCACAACCAATTGCCTCGCGCCGGTGGCTAAGGTCTGTAACGATCTGGTGGGTATCGAACGCGGGTTCATGACCACAATTCACAGCTATACCAATGATCAGCGCATGCTGGATCAGATGCACAGTGACATGCGCCGTGCGCGCGGCGGGGCGCAAAATATGATCCCGACGACAACCGGTGCTGCCCGTGCGGTCGGGCTGGTGCTACCAGAACTGAACGGCAAGCTTGACGGCAGTTCGGTGCGGGTGCCGACGCCCAATGTCAGCCTGGTCGATCTTACCTTCGTGCCGGGCCGTGATACCAGTGCAGAGGAGATCAACGACGCGTTGAAAGCGGCAGCGGAAGGCCCGATGAAGGGCGTTCTGGTTTTTGAAACCGAGCCATTGGTATCCAGTGATTTCAACCATCAGGCTGCCAGCTCCTCGATCGACAGCCTTGAAACATCGGTGATGGATGGCAAGCTGGCGCGCGTTGTAAGCTGGTATGACAATGAATGGGGCTTTTCCAACCGCATGATCGATACCGCAAAAGTGATGGCAGGATTGCTCTAAGGAGTAGCGTATATGTCTTTCAAAACAATAGACGATCTGGGTGACATAGCGGGACAATCGGCGCTGGTGCGCGTGGATTTGAATGTGCCGTTTGCCGATGGCCGCGTGACCGACGAAACGCGGATGCGCGCCATCGTGCCAACGGTGAAAGCGCTTTCCGAGAAAGGCGCGAAGGTCTTGCTTCTCGCGCATTTTGGCCGGCCCGAAGGCGCAAAGCATAGCGAACTTTCGCTGTCGATGATCATCGAACGTTTGGAGGAAGTGATCGGCAAAGAGATCATGTTCGTGCCGGAGATTGCGGGCGATGTAGTCACGCAATCAGTCGGTATACTGCGCGACGGCGATATTGCGGTGCTGGAAAATACACGCTTCTTCCCTGGCGAGGAGGCGAATGACGCTGAACTTGCTAAAGCTGTCGCGGCGAACGGCGATTTCTTCGTGAATGATGCTTTCTCGGCAGCGCACCGGGCGCATATGAGCACTGAGGGGCTGGCACGAATTTTGCCATCATATGCTGGCCGCGCGATGGAGGCAGAGCTTACCGCCTTGGAAGCGGCATTAGGCGATCCGACACATCCAGTCGCGGCGGTCGTCGGCGGCGCGAAGGTTTCGACCAAGCTCGACGTGCTGACCAATCTGGTGCGCAAGGTTGATCATCTGATCATCGGCGGCGGCATGGCGAATACATTCCTGGCCGCGCGCGGCGTGAATGTTGGCAAGTCACTATGCGAACATGATCTGATAGATACGGCCAACCAGATATTTGAGGCCGCAGACAAGGCGGACTGCACAATCCATCTGCCCTATGACGTCGTGACGTCACGCGAATTCCGCAGTAATGCGCCAACCCGAACCGTTAACGTGCATGAAGTGGCGGATGATGAGATGATCCTGGACATCGGGCCTGCGGCAGTTGAATCGCTAGGCGATGTGCTTAAAAATTGCCGCACGCTGGTGTGGAACGGCCCGCTGGGTGCGTTCGAGATGGAGCCGTTCGATGCGGCAACCGTGTCGCTTGCAAAGATGGCGGCTGCGCTAACCAAAGATGGCAGCATGACGTCAGTTGCGGGCGGCGGCGATACCGTCGCGGCGCTGGCGCATGCCGGTGTAGCGGAGGATTTCAGTTTTGTGTCAGCTGCTGGCGGCGCTTTTCTGGAATGGATGGAAGGCAAACCGCTGCCGGGCGTCGAGGCCCTGAAAGCATGAACCAATAAAGTGAGGTAGGAATTATGGCACAGCAGGAAATGCTAGAGAAGATCACAAATGGCACCGGCTTCATCGCAGCGCTGGACCAGAGCGGCGGTTCATCGCCTGGGGCGCTTGAACGCTATGGCGTTATGCAGGACAGCTATTCCGGCGATGATGAAATGTTTGCCAAAATTCACGAAATGCGTGTGCGGATAATGACATCGCCTGCTTTTACTGGCGAACGGGTGCTGGGCGCGATCCTGTTTGAAAAGACGATGGATGGCGAAGCAAATGGTCAGCCAGTGCCTGCCTATCTCTGGTCAAAGGGTGTCGTGCCTTTTCTGAAGTGCGATAAAGGACTGGAAGACGAGGCGGATGGCGTTCAATTGATGAAGCCGATGCCCGATCTTGACGCGCTGCTTTCAAAAGGCGCGGCGAAAGGTGTGTTTGGCACGAAAATGCGCTCGGTGATCCAGAAAGCAAATCGCGGCGGGATCGCAGCCATCGTCAAGCAGCAGGTCGACGTCGGGCTACAAATTATCGGCCACGGTCTGTGCCCCATGCTGGAACCTGAGATCAACATCAAAAGCGCCGAACGCGCCGAATGCGACCAGATCCTGAAAGAAGAGCTGACAAAGGCGCTGGATGCGCTGCCGGACGATAAATCGGTGATGCTGAAATTGTCGATACCCGTTAAGGCAAATCTCTATGCCGATTTGATTGACCATCCGCGCGTCGTGCGCGTGGTTGCTCTGTCTGGCGGATATTCGACCGACGAAGCGTGCAGCGAACTTGCCAAGAATAACGGCATGATCGCCAGTTTCAGCCGCGCGCTGCTCGAAGGACTGCAATATGGCCAGAGCGAGGACGAATTCAATGCGGCACTGGACGGGGCGATCCAGCAAATCCACGACGCCTCGGCAACATAAGCGCGCAGGGCAGGGGTTAAATAATGCAAAACCCGCCATGCCAGCTATATCTCATTTCGCCGCAGGACGTAAGCGGTGATTTTTCGCAGCAGTTGGAAGCCGCGCTTTCGGCAGGTCCGGTCGCTGCTTTTCAGTTTCGTGTAAAGAATATTGAACAGCATGAAGCCGCGCGGTTGGCGGCGCCGCTGCAGGAAATATGCACTGCGCATGATTGCGCTTTTATCGTGAATGATAGCGTGGCTCTCGCCAAACGGTTGCGCGCCGACGGCCTGCATCTGGGGCAATCCGATGGTGATCTGGCCGACGCACGAGAGGAGCTTGGCCCCGATGTGCAGATCGGCGTGACGTGCCATAACAGCCGCCACTTCGCGATGGAAGCGGGCGAGGCGGGGGCGGATTATGTGGCCTTCGGTGCATTTTATCCGACGCAGACCAAGCAGGTGGAGCATGTGGCAGAGATTGAAACGCTGCGGCAATGGGCACAGATTATGGAAGTGCCGTGTGTTGCCATTGGCGGAATTACGCCAGATAATGCGAAGCCTTTGATTGCAGCCGGCGCCGATTTCATTGCGGTCAGCGGCGCTGTTTGGAACCATGCTGATGGCCCGGCGACGGCAGTAAAGGCGTTCGACGCTGCGCTTGCGGAAAATAACACGCCCCGTTAAAGGCTTGGCAGCAGCGTCCAATAGCGCGATCAACTTAACTATCCAAGCGAGCAACAGCCATGAAAATCAGCGGCGTCGATATCCGTCCCGGCAATATCATAGAATATGAAAAGGGACTGTGGAAAGTCGCCAAGATCCAGCATACACAGCCCGGCAAAGGCGGCGCTTATATGCAGGTCGAAATGAAGAATCTGGTTGATGGCCGCAAGACCAATGTGCGCTTTCGCAGCGCCGATACTGTTGAAAAGGTGCGGCTGGATACAAAGGATTTTCAGTATCTTTACAATGACGGCGATTTTCTGGTCTTCATGGATCAGGAGAATTACGAGCAGATCAATCTGAACGCTGAAATGTTCGGCGATGAGGCTGCGTTTCTGCAGGACGGCATGCAGGTGACGCTGGAACTGTACGAAGAAAAGCCAATCTCGGTGCAGTTGCCCGACCAGATCGAAGCCGAAATTGTAGAAGCCGATGCGGTGGTTAAGGGCCAGACGGCATCGTCCAGCTACAAACCCGCCGTGCTGGACAATGGCGTGCGCGTTATGGTGCCGCCGCATATCGGCGCAGGCACGCGCATTATCGTCGATGTGTATGCCCGCGAATATGTGAAAAAGGCTGACTGAAAACCATGCCAGCCAAAACAGGCCTGATGACCGTAATGGACAAAGCCGCGCGCAAGGCAGGGGGCCGTCTGCGCCGTGATTTTGGCGAGGTCGAACATTTGCAAGTGTCCAAAAAAGGCCCTGCGGATTTTGTGTCCAAAGCCGATCAAAAGGCGGAGCGGATCATTTATGACGAGCTACTGCATGCCCGGCCCGACTGGGGCTTCCTGCTGGAAGAAGGCGGAGATATTCCGGGGGTTGAGGATAAGCCGCGTTGGGTGGTCGATCCGCTCGACGGCACGACAAACTTTCTCCACGGCATCCCGCATTTCGCGATTTCAATCGGCGTTCAGGAACGCAAACTTGATGGTTCGGGTTGGGGCGATGTGTATGCGGCGCTGGTATATAATCCGATTACTGATGATGTGTTCTGGGCCGAAAAGGGCAAGGGCGCATGGCTGGGCGATCGGCGGCTGCGTATATCGGGCCGGCGGCATCTGGAAGAAGCGGTCATCGCCACTGGCATTCCGTTTCTGGGTCACGGCAGCTTTGATGAATGGAACCGGATTTTCGCCGCGATCGGCCCGAAAGTGGCGGGCATCCGCCGGTTTGGTGCGGCCAGCCTTGATCTCGCTTATCTTGCAGCGGGCCGGTATGACGGGTTCTGGGAAAGCGGCCTATCGCCATGGGATACAGCTGCGGGCGGCTTGCTCGTGCGCGAAGCGGGCGGTTTTGTGACAGATTTTCGCGGCCGCTCGCCCGCAATAGCCGACGTTCAGATACTGGCTGCCAATGATGCGCTGCACAGCAGATTGCATAAACTTCTGGCCGGGGCGCTGCGCTAACGATCTGCGGGCGTTGCAACAGGCGGAATTGCGCTTGTTCAAAAAAGCATGCGCCCGCCCTTGCGATAGCTAGGCAAGCGGCCTAGAAGCGCGGAAATAATGGCAAAATAGCGAGTCTGATACTTGACTGATTTATCGCAATATCTCCCGATCCTGCTGTTCCTCGGAGTGGCGCTGGGGCTTTCCTGTCTGTTCGTGTTTTTGCCCATGGGTGTGTCGCGGCTGACAGGATCGCACAATCCCACAGAGGCAAAGCTGACCGAGTATGAGTGCGGCTTTCCTGCGTTTGACGACGCACGCAGCCAGTTTGACGTGCGTTTTTATCTGGTCGCGATTTTGTTCATCATATTCGATCTGGAGGCGGCGTTTCTGTTCCCATGGGCGGTCAGCCTTGAAAATACCGGATGGGTCGGCTGGGGATCCATGATGGTGTTTCTGTTTATCCTGCTGATCGGGTTTATCTATGAATGGAAAAAGGGAGCGTTGGAATGGGAATAATCACCGATCCCAAGCAGGTCTCTGCCGAGATGCCCGCCGATGCCACGCAGCCTGATGAGGCGTTCTTCAACGATCTGTCGAATGAGGTAAACGATAAGGGCTTCCTCGTCACGTCCACCGAAGATCTGTTTCAGTGGGCGCGTACCGGTTCGTTATGGTGGATGACATTCGGGCTGGCCTGCTGTGCCGTTGAAATGATCCATGCGAATATGCCGCGGTATGACATGGAGCGGTTTGGTGCTGCTCCGCGCGCTTCTCCGCGCCAGTCGGACGTGATGATCGTGGCCGGCACGCTATGTAATAAAATGGCGCCTGCGCTGCGTAAGGTTTACGATCAGATGTCCGAGCCGAAATATGTGATTTCGATGGGCAGCTGCGCCAATGGCGGCGGCTATTATCACTACAGCTACTCGGTGGTGCGCGGCTGCGACCGGATCGTGCCGGTTGATATTTACATTCCCGGTTGCCCGCCAACGGCAGAGGCGTTGCTGTACGGCGTGATGCAGTTGCAGCGTAAGATCCGCCGGATCGGCACGGTCGAAAGATGAGCGTGCATCACGCGGCCCCGGTTTATGCGACGAATAAAGGCGTTGCTGGCGCGATTAAAAAGGCGCTGGGCCGAAGCATATTGTCGGTAGAAGAAGCGCATGGCGAAATTGCTGTCCATGTCGTGACAGCGAAATTGAATGAGGCGATGCGCGCATTGCGCGATACATGCGACTATCAGCAGCTGGTGGAAATCGCCGGCGTTGACTGGCCGGATCGCAGCCCGCGTTTTGAAGTTGTCTATTGCCTTCTCAGCCTGACAAAAAACCACCGCATCCGCGTGCATGTGGCCACGGAAGAGGAAGTTCCGGTGCCGACAGTGACGGATATCTGGCCGGTCGCAGGCTGGCTCGAACGCGAGGTGTTCGACATGTATGGCGTGCTGTTCGACGGCAATACCGATCTGCGCCGCATCCTGACCGATTACGGTTTTTCCGGGCATCCGCAGCGGAAGGATTTTCCGCTCACCGGATATGTTGAACTGCGTTATTCGGAGGAAGAAAAGCGCGTTAAATACGAACCGGTTGAACTGGCGCAGGATTTTCGCAGTTTCGATTTTATGTCGCCATGGGAAGGCGCGCAATATCTGCTGCCCGGTGACGAAAAAGGCGAACCGCCCAAAGGTCCGCCGAAAGTAGATAAGCCGAAGGTGACGCCGGATAAAAGCAAAACGGGCGCTGGACCGAAAGCGACCAAGAAAGCTGCAAAAACCAGCCCGAAAAATAACCCCGAAAAGGTAAAGCCTGCACCCAAGGGCGCAGCGGCAAAGACGAAGGCTAACAAGAAATGAGCCTCACTATTGAACAGACGCCGACGACCGGCGATGAGATGATCGAAAATTACACGATCAATTTCGGCCCGCAGCATCCGGCTGCGCACGGGGTGTTGCGCCTTGTGATGGAGCTGGACGGAGAGATTGTCGAACGCGTCGATCCGCATGTCGGGCTGCTGCATCGCGGTACGGAAAAGCTGATCGAGCATAAGACCTATCTGCAGGCGCTGCCCTATTTTGACCGGCTCGATTATTGTTCGCCGCTATGCATGGAGCATAGCTACGTGTTAGCGATTGAAAAGCTGCTCAATCTGGAGGTGCCGGAGCGGGCGCAATATCTACGCGTGATGTTTGCCGAACTGACGCGGATTTCAAATCATATGTTGAACCTTGGCAGTCACGTTATGGATGTGGGCGCGATGACGCCCAATTTGTGGATGTTTGAACTGCGCGAAGATTGCATGAATTTCTTTGAACGTGCGTCGGGCGCGCGGATGCATGCGGCATGGTTCCGCCCCGGCGGCGTGCATCAGGATGTGCCGTTGAAACTGCTCACCGATATTGGTGACTGGATCGATACCCGCCTACCGAAATTGTTCGATGACGCGATCAGTCTGGTCGCCGGAAACCGGATATTCAAGCAGCGCAATGTCGATATTGCGACGGTGAGCAAAGAAGATGCGATAAAATGGGGTTTCTCCGGACCAATGATCCGGGGCAGCGGCATTGCGTGGGATCTGCGCAAATCGCAGCCTTATGACGTTTACGACAGAATGGATTTCGACGTGCCGGTCGGGACGAAGGGCGATTGTTATGATCGCTTTATGCTGCGCGTAGAGGAAGTAAGACAATCGGCGCGCATTATCCGTCAGTGCATCAATGAAATGCCCGAAGGCCCGGTGTGCAGTGATGATCGCAAAATCAGCCCGCCCAAACGCGCCGAAATGAAGCAGTCAATGGAGGCGCTGATCCATCATTTCAAACTCTACACCGAAGGATTTCACGTGCCGGAGGGCAGCGTCTATGTCGCGACCGAAAGCCCGAAAGGCGAATTTGGTGTGTATCTGGTGAGTGATGGCAGCAACAAGCCGTATCGTTGCAAAATACGCCCCACCGCCTTTTCGCATTTGCAGGCGATGGAGATGATGACAAAGGGTCATATGCTGGCGGATACGACCGCAATTATCGGCGCGATCGACGTCGTGTTCGGGGAGTGTGACCGATAATGGCTGATGCCCCTCAAATTCCAGACGAAACCGAAGTCCGCGCCAAATGGGGCGATTTCAAATTCACGGCCGCCAATGCGAAGCGCGCGAAAGCCACTATCGCGCGCTATCCTGCTGGCCGTCAGCGCAGCGCGGTAATGCCGCTGCTTGATCTGGCGCAGCGTCAGGTTGGCATGGATACGCAAACGCAAGGTTGGTTGCCCGTGCCGGTGATCGAATATGTCGCGGCGCAGCTCGATATGCCGTATATGCGCGCCTACGAAGTCGCGAGTTTCTACACCATGTATAATCTCGCGCCTGTGGGGCGTTTCCATGTGCAGGTATGCGGCACAACGCCGTGCCTGCTGCGCGGATCGGACACTGTAATGAGCGCCTGCAAGAATAAGGGCATGAACAAAGGCAAGACCACGCCCGACGGCCTGTTTACACTGACCGAGGTTGAGTGCATGGGCAATTGCGCTTCTGCGCCAATGGTTCAGATCAACGATGATAATTACGAAGACCTCGATTACGACCGCACGATGGCGGTGCTCGATGCGTTGGAGCGCGGAGAGCAGCCGAAAACGGGCACGCAGGAGCCGGGCCGCCACACATCAGAACCAGTCGGCGGGGCAACAACGCTGACCGCGATGGTCGATAAAAATCACGATTACCGGAAGGAGTGGTAGGGCATGAACACGATCATTACTCTGATTATCGCTCTGATTATCATCGTCGTCCTGTTCAAGGTTGCGAAAGGCATCATCCGCACATTCGGGCTGGTCATCGTCGCGTTGGCCGTGCTTGCCGTGACGTATTTTTCAGGAGGCTTTGGATGAGCGCCGATTTTCTTGCGGATAAAGACCGCATTTTCACCAATGTCTACGGGTTTCAGGACTGGGGCCTGAAGGCTGCGAGAAAGCGCGGTGACTGGGACAAGACGAAGGACCTGATAAAGCGCGGGAACGACGCTATTATTGACGAGATAAAAGCCAGCGGTCTTCGCGGGCGCGGCGGAGCGGGATTTCCTACGGGAATGAAATGGTCGTTCATGCCCAAAGAGCCGCCCAAGGATCGCGATGGCAATCCGCGTCCCAGCTTCCTCGTCATCAACGCTGACGAGAGCGAACCGGGCAGTTGCAAGGATCGCGAAATTATAAGGCATGATCCGCATAAGCTGATCGAAGGGGCGTTAATCGCCGGATTTGCGATGCGCGCGCGTGCGGCTTATATCTATATTCGCGGCGAATATATTCGCGAGGCGGAAACGCTTTTTACTGCGGTGCAGGAGGCTTACGACGCCGGATTGCTAGGCAAAAATGCTGCTAAGTCCGGCTATGATTTTGATGTTTTTGTGCACCGGGGCGCAGGCGCATATATCTGCGGCGAAGAAACCGCGATGATCGAAAGCCTGGAAGGCAAAAAGGGCCAGCCGCGTTTGAAACCGCCATTTCCCGCAGGGGCAGGGCTATATGGTTGCCCGACGACGGTGAACAATGTTGAAAGCATTGCGGTGGTTCCCACGATCCTGCGGCGCGGCGCGAGTTGGTTCAGCTCATTCGGGCGTGAGGGCAATCACGGCACGAAGCTGTTTCAGATCTCCGGACATGTCGACCGGCCGTGCGTTGTTGAAGAGGCCATGAGCATACCGTTCAAGGATATGATCGAGAAGCATTGCGGCGGCATCACGGGCGGCTGGGATAATCTATTGGCGGTAATCCCCGGCGGGTCTTCCGTGCCTTTGGTGCCGGCAGAGCAGATCATGGACGCGCCGATGGATTTCGACGGGTTGAAAGAACTCGGTTCTGGCCTTGGCACTGCGGCTGTGATCGTGATGGATAAAAGCACCGACATCGTGCAGGCAATCTCGCGTCTGTCGTATTTCTACAAGCATGAATCCTGCGGCCAATGCACGCCGTGCCGCGAGGGCACCGGCTGGATGTGGCGCGTAATGGAAAAAATGCGCGAAGGCGATGCCGACATCGAGGATATCGACACGCTGTATGAAGTGACCAAGCAGGTCGAAGGCCACACTATCTGCGCACTCGGCGATGCAGCTGCGTGGCCGATACAGGGCCTGATCCGCCACTTCCGCCCGGAGATGGAACGGCGGATTAACGAGCGCAAGGGCGGCGCAGACGAGGTTATCGTTATGGAGGCCGCGGAGTAAAATGCCTAAAGTCACTGTAGATGGAATTGAACTCGATGTGCCGCAGGGCGCGACTGTGCTGCAGGCGGCGGAGCTGGCGGGGAAGGAAATCCCGCGTTTCTGCTATCATGAGCGGCTGAGCATTGCGGGCAATTGCCGCATGTGCCTTGTCGAGGTGAAGCCCGGGCCACCAAAGCCGCAGGCATCATGTGCGCTTCCCGCTGCCGAGGGGCAGGAGATACGCACTGATAGCGCAATGGTAAAAAAAGCGCGCGAAGGCGTGATGGAATTTCTGCTCATCAATCATCCGCTCGATTGCCCGATTTGCGATCAGGGCGGCGAATGCGATCTGCAGGATCAGGCCATGGCCTATGGCCGCGGTTCATCGCGTTATGAAGAAAACAAGCGCGCCGTTACCGAGAAATATATGGGCCCGATCGTCAAGACGCAGATGACGCGCTGCATCCAATGCACCCGCTGCGTCCGTTTTGCGGAGGAAGTCGCCGGCGTTGAGGATATTGGCGCTATCGGACGCGGCGAGAATATGGAAATCACGTCCTATCTTGAAAATGCCGTGCAATCCGAACTGTCGGGCAATGTTGTCGATCTTTGCCCCGTCGGCGCGCTGACAAGCAAGCCTTACGCTTTCAATGCGCGCCCGTGGGAGCTTACCAAAACGCCGTCTATCGACGTGACCGACGCGGTAGGCACGAATATCCGCATCGATGCAAAGGGCCGCGCGGTAATGCGCGCGCTGCCGCGTATTCATGATGATGTGAATGAAGAATGGGCGACCGACAAGACCCGCCACGTTATCGATGGGTTGACGGCGCGGCGGCTTGATAAGCCGTTCGTGCGCGGGGCCGATGGAAAGCTGGAAGCGGTAAGCTGGGCAGCGGCGTTCGATGCTGTGGCCGCCATAGCTGCCAATGCAAAGGGCGGCGTGGCCGCGATTGCTGGCGATCTGGTCGATTGCGAAACGATGTTTGCTGCGCGCGAATTGGTGCGCGGATTGGGCGGTGATCTGTTTGAAGGCCGCCAGACGGGGCTTGATTACGATGTATCGTCGCTGTCCGCAGTGAACTTTAACACGGGCATTGCGGGTATCGAGGATGCCGACGTCATCCTGATTGTGGGCAGCGACGTGCGGCGGGAAGCTGCGCTCGTCAACACGCGCATTCGCAAAGCGGTGCGGCAAACGGGCGCGCAGGTTTTTGCGATTGGACCGCAAACCGATCTGACGTATCCGGTCGAATGGATTGGCGAGGATATGGGCGTGCTGACCAAGCTGCCCAAACCGGCGGCGGATGCGTTGAAAAATGCGAAGCGCCCGGCGATAATCGTCGGCGGTGCTGCGCTTTCGATCAAAGGCGTGCATGGCGCCGCGCTGGCGCTGGCGAAGAAATATAAGCTGATCCGCAAATTGGATGACGGAGCAAGCTGGAACGGCTTTAACGTGCTGCATTTCACGGCAGCGCGGATGGGCGGATTGATGCTGGGCTATGCGATGCCGGGCGGGATCGGCGATATTGTCAAAGCAAAGCCGCGTCTCGCATTCTTTCTTGGTGCCGATGAGGTCGATTTCACTAAGTTTGAAGATACGTTCAAAGTGTATGTCGGGCATCACGGTGATAAAGGCGCGCATGCCGCCGACGTTATCTTGCCTGCCGCTGCGTATACCGAAAAAGATTTTACTACCGTCAATCTGGAAGGCCGGGTTCAGCGCGGCGAACGGGCCGTTTTCCCGCCAGGTGATGCGCGCGAGGATTGGGCGATTTTCCGGGCCTTGTCCGACGTGATCGGGCGGACATTGCCGTTTGACAGCTTCGATGAATGCCGGGCCGAAATGGCAAAAGCTGTCCCGGCTCTCGGCAAAGAAGCGATAGCGGATTATGGCTGGGCTGAACCAACGCTGCCCGCTTCGCCAAAAGGAAAGCTGAAAGGCTATCCGATTGCCGATTTCTACCTGACCAACGCGATTTGCCGCGCGAGTGAGACGATGCGGCGTTGTTCTGCTGAAATTACGTTCGGTGAAGAATTTCTGGAGGCTGCGGAGTGACCGACTTCTTCCAATCACTGGGCATGTCTTATGAATGGGCATGGGGCGTTGCAACGATATCGGGCATCCTGCTGATTGCGCTGCCTTTGATGCTGGCAGTGGCGTTTATCATTTATTTTGACCGGAAAATCTGGGCAGCGATGGCGCTGCGACGGGGGCCGAATGTGGTCGGCCCGTTCGGCCTGCTGCAAAGCTTTGCCGACGGATTGAAAGTGTTCTTGCAGGAAACGATCATCCCCTCGGCATCGAACCGGGGGCTGTTTCTCATCGCGCCGATTATTACCTTCACTGTCGCATTGATGGCGTGGGCGGTGGTGCCATTCGGGCCAGAGGCGGTGTTGGCAGACATAAATGTGGGGCTGCTGTATATTCTGGCGATCAGTTCGCTGGGTGTGTACGGCGTCGTGATTTCGGGCTGGGCATCGAACTCGAAATATCCGTTCTTATCCGCCATGCGGGCAGCGGCGCAGATGATTTCTTACGAGGTTTCGATAGGCTTCATCCTGATAACTGTGGTGCTGTGGGCGGGCACGTTCAACCTTAACGATATTATTATGAGCCAGGTCGGCCATGGCTTTGGCATTGTAAACGCCTATGGGTTTAATCTGCTGCTGTTTCCGATGGCGGTCATGTTCCTGATCGCCAGCATGGCGGAAACCGCGCGGCATCCGTTTGATCTGACCGAAGCGGAGAGCGAGCTGGTTGCTGGGTATCAGACCGAATATAGCTCAATGAGTTTTGCGCTGTTCTGGCTCGGTGAATATGCCAACATCCTTCTGATGTGCGCGCTGAACGTAATTTTGTTCTGGGGCGGGTGGCTGCCGCCGTTAAACATTGATCTCATCCCGTGGTTCGATATTCCGGGCATCTTCTGGCTGTTCGGTAAGATGTTCTTCTTCTTCTTTATTTTCAGCTGGGTCATGGCGACTGTTCCGCGGTATCGGTACGATCAGCTCATGCGTTTGGGATGGAAGGTATTCCTGCCGATCAGCCTGATCTGGGTCTTTCTGGTAAGCGGCTATTTGATGCTGACGAGGTATGGGTAATGAATACGGCAATTCAATATTTGAAGGCGTTTACGCTTTGGGAATTTATCTGGGCGCACTGGCTTACGCTGAAATATTTTTTCAAGCCCAAGGCGACGCTTAACTACCCATTTGAAAAAAACCCGATCAGCCCGCGTTTTCGCGGCGAACATGTGCTGCGCCGTTATCCCAATGGTGAAGAACGCTGCATCGCATGCAAACTATGTGAAGCTGTATGCCCTGCGCAAGCGATAACGATTGAAGCAGAGCCGCGCGAAGATGGATCGCGGCGCACCACGCGTTATGACATTGACATGACGAAATGCATTTATTGCGGGTTATGCCAGGAGGCATGCCCTGTCGATGCTGTAGTTGAAGGGCCGAATTTCGAGTATGCCACTGAAACACGTGAAGAATTGCTTTACGATAAGGAAAAATTGCTCGCCAATGGTGACAAATGGGAACGCGCGATCGCGGCAAACCTTGCCGCCGATGCACCATACCGGTAATGAGCGCGCAGAATCATAATAGCTCGCTTACCCTGAGGTGGGATGACGCTCATCCAAGGCCGATTTCGTCTGATGATGGGATCAGCTTTGCATCGGCTCCTCGGAAAAAGCAGAATTACAATCGGGGGCCCCGCGCCGCATGATCCAGCTTTTGGCCTTTTATCTGTTTGCAACGATAATCCTCGCATCGGCTGCGATGGTTATTTTTGCGCGTAATCCTGTGCATAGTGTGCTGTGGTTGATTGTCGCATTCTTCAATGCAGCAGGGCTGATGGTGCTTGTGGGGGCGGAGTTTATCGCGATGCTTCTCGTCATCGTTTATGTTGGCGCGGTCGCTGTATTGTTCCTGTTTGTTGTCATGATGCTGGACATCGACTTTGCTGAGCTGCGTGCGGGCTTTGCAAGAAATCTGCCCTTAGGGTTGATCCTTGCTGTCGTGCTGGTGTGCGAGCTTATCCTTGGTATCGGCGCTTACAAAGCAGGGGCAGTTCAGCTCGGCACGCCGGAAGCTGGCGCGGCAACAGTGCGCGACGGCGTTCCCAATATTCAGGCAATGGGCGATCTGCTATACACCAAATATGTGTTTTTGTTTGAAGTCGCGGGGCTGATCCTGCTCGTCGCGATGGTGGGTGCTATTGTCCTGACGCATCGTAAAACATTCAGCGCGCGGGCGCAGAATATTGGCCAGCAAGTCGCGCGCCGCCCGGAAGACGCCGTGCGTAACGAACGGCCCGGCGTGGGTGAGGGGGTACAGCTGTGATCGGTATCGAACATTATCTCGTAGTCAGCAGTATTCTGTTTGTGATGGGCGTGCTCGGCATATTCCTGAACCGCAAAAATGTGATCATCATTCTGATGGCGATTGAGCTGATCCTGCTCGCAGTGAATATCAATCTGGTGGCGTTCAGCGCGTTTCTAGGCGATCTTACGGGGCAAATTTTTGCGATGTTTGTATTAACGGTGGCTGCAGGGGAAGCGGCTATCGGGCTTGCGATACTTGTCATATATTTCCGCGGCCGCGGCACGATTGCGGTCGATGATGTAAACCGGATGAAGGGGTAGGGCACTTGTCGTCCATTGAGATCATCGTATTCCTGCCTTTGCTGGCAGCGATTATTGCCGGGTTGGGGCAGCGTATTATTGGCGCGGTTGCGGCAAAGATAATCACCACGGCAGGGCTGTTTGTTTCCTGCGCGCTTAGCTGGCCAATCTTCATCGGGTTCCTGACGGGCAGCGAGACGGCATATGTCGAACCCGTTATGAAATGGGTGGAATCGGGTGGCCTAAATTTCAACTGGGAATTGCGGGTTGATAGTCTGACGGCGGTCATGCTGGTTGTCGTCACAACCGTTTCGGCGCTCGTTCATTTGTATAGCTGGGGCTATATGGAGGAAGACCCCGATCAGCCGCGCTTCTTCGCGTATCTATCGCTGTTTACTTTTGCGATGTTGATGCTGGTGACGGCCAATAATCTGGTGCAAATGTTCTTTGGCTGGGAAGGCGTGGGCCTGGCATCCTATCTGCTGATCGGTTTCTGGTATAAAAAGCCGAGTGCTAGCGCCGCTGCGATTAAGGCATTCGTTGTAAACCGCGTGGGCGATCTTGCCTATATGCTCGGTATTTTCGGTATTTTCATCGTGTTCCAGACTGTGGACATCACGACCATATTGGAAGCCGCGCCATCGCAGGCCGGGTCCAGCATCGGATTTCTGGGTCTGCGGCTCGATACCATGTCTATCCTGTGCATTCTGCTGTTCATCGGTGCGATGGGCAAGTCGGCGCAGCTTGGCCTGCATACCTGGCTGCCCGATGCGATGGAGGGGCCAACGCCTGTCTCCGCGCTGATCCATGCTGCGACAATGGTCACCGCGGGCGTGTTCATGGTCTGCCGCATGTCGCCGCTATTTGAGGCGAGCCAATATGCCATGAATGTGGTGACTGTCGTGGGCGCAACGACCGCTATATTTGCAGCGACGGTGGGGCTGGTTCAAACCGATATCAAACGCGTCATTGCGTATTCCACCTGTTCTCAACTGGGCTATATGTTTTTTGCCGCAGGTGTCGGTGCATATAGTGCGGCGATGTTCCATCTGTTTACGCACGCCTTTTTCAAAGCATTGCTGTTCCTGGGTGCCGGCAGCGTGATCCATGCGATGCATCATGAACAGGACATGCGCTATTATGGCGGCTTGCGGAAGGAAATCCCCATTACATATTGGGCCATGATGGCCGGCACGCTGGCAATTACCGGCGTTGGTATCGTCGGCATCGGCGGGTTCGCTGGCTTCCATTCCAAGGATGCGATTATTGAGGCGGCATACGCAGCGGCGGGCGCGGATAATTTTGGGCTATACGCTTTTGGCATCGGTGTTTTGGCGGCGCTGCTCACCAGTTTCTATAGCTGGCGGCTGATGTTCCTGACATTCTATGGCAAGCCGCGCTGGGCCGCATCCGGACATATTCAGCACGCGATGGCGCATAATCATGATGCAGGCGCGGACCGCGAGACAGATCCTGATACCGAACATGCCGGGGTTGAACCCGCGCCGCAATCGCCCGCGCATGGCGATCTTTCGCATGGCACTGGCGGCTATCATCCGCATGAAAGCCCATGGTCGATGCTCGTCCCGCTGATTGTATTAACCGCGGGCGCATTGTTTGCCGGTTATGCGTTCAAGGATTGGTTTGTATATGCGGACGAGGCAGGAACATCTTTCTGGGCCGCCAGCACCTTGTATTTCAACGCGCCGTTAGTCCATGCTTTGCATGAAGTGCCGCTGTGGGTGAAGCTGGCCTCCACTGTCGCTATGCTCATTGGGCTGTTCACGGCTTACATGATGTATATTCGCAGCAACGACGCGCCCGCCCGTGTTGCTGCCATGTTCGCGCCGCTGTATAAATTCTTCCTCAACAAATGGTATTTTGATGAGCTGTACAATCTGATCTTCGTGCGCGGATCATTCCTGCTGGGCCGGATATTCTGGAAGGGCGGCGATGTCGGTGTGATCGATCGGTTCGGCCCGAATGGTTCCGCCGCGTTGGTGGCGCTGGGCAGCCGAATGGCGGTGCGATTGCAATCGGGCTATGTGTATAGCTATGCGCTGGTCATGCTGCTGGGGCTGGTCGCGCTAGTGAGCTGGATGATGGTGAGTGCAACATGAGCGCGGCTGATATTCCTATCCTGTCTATCCTGATCGCCATTCCCGCAATAGCCGCGATCCTGTGCCTGTTTATCCGCGCAGAGGGCGCACGCGTGCTGGCATTGACGGCTACATTGTTCAATTTGCTGCTTGGCATATGGCTATGGATCAGTTTTGATCCGGGCGGCGATCAATGGCAATTTGTTGAAGGGGCTGCTGATAAGCAGGTCGATTTTATCGCTTTCAACTGGCAGCTTGGCATCGATGGCATTTCGCTGATGCTGATTATGCTGTCGCTGTTCCTGATGCCGATTTGTATCGGCGCAAGCTGGCGCGCCATACAGGACCGCGTTGGTGAATATATGGCGGCTTTCCTGATGATGGAAAGCCTGATGATCGGCGTGTTTGCGGCGCAGGATCTGCTGCTATTCTACATATTCTTCGAA
>ENA-ORXU01000990-ORXU01000990.1-marine-metagenome-genome-assembly--contig:-NODE-990-length-26688-cov-3.965879_pt1 | contig 26688 bp, 21 predicted proteins | sample MGYA00237869_ERZ511484 | MGnify/ENA metagenome assembly ERZ511484
TCCTATTAGTCGATCAAATAGGCCTGAATTGATGCGGAGATTGAATCTTCTCTAAGCCATCAAAAATGAAATACTTGAATAGTATAATCACTCGTACGATTAAAACAAACGCCTACGGCAAATTACCAGCTAACGAAACCCAAGGTATTTAAGATTCAGAGGAAACACTTAATGTGTACAATTGACATCGTTTTTAAAGTATGTCATTTTCCTTGAAAACAAAACCACTAATCTTCTAAGTTTATCGAAAAGAGAGGTTTCTTGGTAAATAACCATTTCGCTTTCAGCCCTATTTCCGTAAACTCAAATCCGGCAGCTGTGGCAGAGGCAATATTGCTGTATTTACCATATGCTTCAAAACTCAAGCGCTGAGAGCATTGATGTTTGAAGCTTGCTTCTGCTCTGAAAATTGCAGTTTGCGGGTCATCTTCTACTTGCTGTAAACCCGTAGCCGCACTAAGCATATATCTAGTTTTTTCTGAAAATTCGCCACGTAAATCAGCAAAAACTTCAAGAGCGCGATATTTTTCAGGGCTAAAATAAATAGTTGGTACTTGATTCTTAAAAGCAACATATTGATAATTAACACCCCCTTTTAACGCTGGTTTGCGTAAAACGTTGTAGTACAAAGAAGTAAAAAGTAGGTTTCTAACATTATCATCGCTTTGTTGTGTATGCATGAACTGGGTATACCAACCCAAATTAAAATTAGTACCTAGGTTATAGTTGAGTCCGAAATGATTCAAAACAATTTCACGTTCAATAAGATCAGCATTAAAATTCTGTATTTCACGCTGGTAACCGATATCTAAATTTTGAAGTTTAAAAGGGCGTGTCAGTAATTTTAAATCTAAAATAGGCTGCGTGTACGCCTCTGTCATGAAACGGGAATTATTAATTCCGAATACACCTTTGAAATTAGTTTTAGGCATTAGTTTATACTCTAAGCCAGCTAATAAAACATGTGAATTAGCTTTGTTTAGCGTAACTGTATTTTCGGTTGTTCTGAATTGATACGATACCGTTGTTCGAAATCTGGTAGATAGGGGTACACTTGCAGTAGTATTTGTTGAAAAAGCCACATTATTACCGTTATCAAAGGTGTAAGCTATATGCTCTTCTACAAAAGGAGTAAACATTAAGTCCAATTTTTCGATAAACCCAGTCGCGTCTTTCTGATTTTTATAAAACTTTAAGGTATTATTTGCCGATTTGTAAGCAGGTATAATTCTATCCGCAGCAAACAAGGCATTTGCTTTTCCTAAATTACCATCAAAAGAGGCACTATCATTCTTGAGAATTGCATCATAACTAGCGATACTTTTTTTAGATTCTCCAATGTAAAGTCCTAATGTTGCTTTTAGGGCATGAATCCAATTCCGGTTCGTATGTACCTTTTCTAGACTATCTATTTGTCGTTTTGCGGCAATAAATTTTCGATTCCAGATTAAGGCTTGAATGTAACGTTCATGCGTACGTTCAGTTAATTCAAAATCTTCAAATTGTAAAACTTTAGATTTTGAAGATTTAGCAATAAACAAAGCCTGTTTGTTCTTTTCGCCTATATGTTCTGCAAGAGCAATACCATTTAATGCAGTTATTGAATCTTTGGGTGATGTTGCATATCGCTTGTACATGCTTTTGGCGCTGTCAACCTGTTTTGTAATAAGATATAGATTAGCCAAATTTAGTAGGGCATCTTTATCTTCTGGAAAGTCAACAAAAATTTCTTTTAGCCATTTTTCACCACTTCCGTAATTTTGATTATTCACAAAGGTATTGGCCAAGCCAAGTCTCATATACTTTCTTGAGGTCTTTGCACTCCCATTTTCAGGATCTATTTCTAGCGCTTGTTCTACTAACTTTAAAGCTTCATCGTACTCCTTTAAATTACTTAAGGTATTTGCATACCCTAATACTGCTGCAAATTTTTTCGGATAATCTTTAACCATTTGCGCATATAAAGGTTTTGCTTCTTCATACTTTTTCGCCCACAAAAAAGATTCATTATAGTTGATCGCAACTTCAAAATCAGTAGGATAGTCCTTTAACAATTCTGCAAATAAGCCTGTTGCTTTTTCAGGTTCACCACTTAACCCAACCGCGCGGGCATAACAGAGCAGCGCCGTTTTATTTTCAGCTTTTGTTTTTAAATAGTTTTCAAAGAAGGTTTCAGCTTCCTCAAAATCTCCTTTTTCAAGCAGGGTAAAGCCCTCTTGCATTTCATTCTGGGCGACCAAAATAGAATAGGTGAAAAAAGAAAAAATAAACAAATAAGAGCGAATCATATCAGGTAAGATTTTTACTACAGATACATAACGTCAATAGTCTGTATTTATTTGTGTTGATTTCCAATGTAAAGGTAGTTTTGCCTTCTTAGCCTTAGAAGTGCGATTTGGGTAACTCGTCTACAGTAATCTTCCATCGAACGAAAACGCTCAATTTTTTATCATTCCAAAACGATATTTGACTAGAATGAGGTGAAATTTTAAAAAGAGAATTATGTCAATACGGATTTTAGAAAATGACGGTGTTCATCACGTAAACGGAAGTTTGACTAGTTAGAATGCTCATATTTTAAATAGGTATATATCAAAGCCAATTAATACTACAGCGGGTGTGATTTTAAATTTGGAGCAAGTTGTTGAATTTAACACCAAAGCGGCTTATATGCTATCAAGAATATTTATTAATGTGATTCACAACAACACTAAATTTTCAGTTATTGGAAAACGCAATAAAACTTTAATTCAAGTACTTCAAGACACTGAAACCATTCAAATTTGGTGTCAGTCTAGAATTTTAAGATAATAGTAAATGTAGTTCCCCTAAGTTGTTCTTTTGGGTAGGCGTATGAGGTTTTAAGTAGTGGCTACCCTAACAACTTTTTGATTTAAAGATATTTATGAACCTATTATGCGTCTCCGGTCTTCACTAAAATTAACCCCTTACCATTGTCAAAAGGTAACAATGTTGCAAGAATCGCTGCATTTAAACGAATAGGCTGATGTTGAAATACTATTACGCTATTATAGCGTTATATGTAAGATTAGGATTACAAATTTAATTGAACAAATAAAAGAGCTATACATAGTTCTTTTGTTAAAACCCTACCGATGAAAATACTAGCCATAGATGATCAACAACTCATTTTGTTATCTGTAGAAAAGAGATTAAAAGAAATTGGTTATGAAGTAGCCATAGCGGATTCTGGAGAAAAAGGAATTTCATTGTTCGATTCTTTTGGCCCTGACTTAGTTCTTGTAGATATTAATATGCGAGGTATATCTGGTTTAGATGTGGTGAAACATATTCGCACAACAAAAGAGTCAAAAACACCCATATTAGTAATGTCTGGCAATACAGACGAAAATATTATAATTGACGGTTTCGATTTAGGAATTGAAGATTATATGAAAAAACCCGTGAGCCTAGAAGAAATGTCAGCTAGGATCAAAAGACTTATAGGTGTGCCAATGAACAATATGGTTGTTATGAGCACGTCTGAAACACAATTGTTGCAAAAGAACTGTGTCGGCGTCGTCATTCCCTGCTACAATGAAGAGGAAAGACTATCAAGTGATGAATTCAAAGATTTTGCGCACAAAAACCTTGGCTATCATTTATGTTTCGTCAATGATGGTAGTACAGACAAAACACTTGAAGTATTAGAAGAACTAAGAGTAGCAAATCCGAACCAAATTAGTGTCTATGACTGTGAAGAAAATGGAGGCAAAGCAGAAGCTGTTCGGCAGGGTATGCTACACCTGGCTAAAGATCCACAACTTGACTATATTGGTTTTTTAGATGCAGATTTGTCTACTGATTTTCGCGATTTTCATGACTTGGTTGAAACCCTTGAAAACTCTAATTTTAAAATCGTAAGTGGTTCTAGAATGGCAAGAATGGGGGCTGACATAACAAAGGAATCGGCCCGGAAAATAATAAGTATGACGATAAACCTTATTATTAGAAACATTCTCAAAATGCCATTTAACGATACACAATGTGGGGCAAAAATCATGGAGAAAGATATCATTCCGATGCTGTTCACAAAGCCCTTCATTACCAAATGGATTTTCGATGTTGAAATATTTATCAGAATGCGAAAACACTACGGTAAAGACAAAGTGCAACAGTACATTTGCGAACAGCCTCTTAAACGATGGATTCACGCAGATGGCTCAAAACTTTCTATGAAAGATTCAGTAAAAATCGTCGGTCAACTTGCACAAATTGCTTTTACCTACAGATAAAAGACTAAATCCACTCCAATATTGCTTTGGTCTACAGGAAACGACCAGCCAGCTATTGCAAGCACTTTAATTTGCTTATTTAGATGAAATTTGGAACCTAAATGTATACGTAATCTAAAAACAAATAACTATGGCAATTAGCATAGATCATAATGATGGTTTTATTAAAGTATCAGGTGAATTATCATTTGAAAACGCTACGATGCTGAAACAGCATTTTAAAAATTTTGAAAACGAGTTAGGTCAAGTTATTTTAAGCCTAGACGGTGTTACCCATATAGAGGCTGCAGGTGCCTATACGATGAAGCAATTGTATCTTGAATTTGTAAAAAGTAATCGCATAATTCAAATTATCGGAAGAGATAATAAAAATATTGCCGAGACGATGAAGAGTACTAAAACCTCATATATTCTTAGCAATGACCGCGTTTAGATTAACTTTAAAAAAAGTTTCTCCCGAACAAGTATTCATGGGCAGTGTGCTAATCGTAAATGTTGGCAACTACCTGTATAATCTTGTTTTAGGTCGCCTTTTGGGGCCAGAAGCATTTGCTGATGCTGCCTTATTGGTTACTCTTTTACTTGTGTTATCTTTTGTAGGAATGACTTTTCAATTAGCAACCGCCAAATTTGCCGTGCTTTTTGAGAACATTCAATGGGTGACTTTTCAAAGCATTATGTATCGCTATTCCGCGATATTCGGAGTTTTTGTTGGTGCCATAGTTCTCTTTTTCGCGAAAGACCTGCAACTACTTTTCAATACGCAAAACTCATGGATGTTTAGAGCATTTGCTTTCGGTATTCCGCTCTATTTTTTTATGAGCGTAAACCGAGGAAAATATCAAGGTCGACAAGATTTTAATAAACTCTCGATTACCTATCAAACAGAAATGTGGAGCAGATTGTTCTTAACTATCGGAGCCATTCTTTTGCTGCCATTTGAGCCTTCTCTATTGATCGCATTGGGTATTGTAGCATCTTTCTTTTTTGGTTTAATACCAACAAACTTACAAGACTTTTCTTTTTTTAAATCTGAAAAACTAGCTCCTGAATATCAAAAACAAGTAACGCGGTTTATGATACTTACAGCTTGTTATGAGCTCACTCAGATTCTAATCAATAACAGTGACATACTTTTAGTAAAACATTATTTTGATGCTCTTGATGCTGGTCTTTACGCATCTTTAGCACTCATTGGAAGAGCCGTCTATTTTGTCGCATGGATGTTTGTAATGTTGTTGCTACCCGCTGTTGTTCAAAAACAGAAAGATGGAGAGCCAACTGCCCCCATACTATTTAAATACGTAGGATACATTTCAGTATTGTCGCTTGCGATTGTAGTCACATGCTACCTGATGCCTGAATTTATTATATCGGTCTTATTTGGAGATGCTTATGTATCTATGGCTGGTCTTCTCTGGCAATATGCATTAGCAACATCGCTATTCGCAATATCGAATATTTTTGCCTATTACTTTCTATCACTTGATCAATATATACCCGTCATCTTTTCAGGTATACTAGGTATATCACAGATGCTTTTGGTTGTATTTTTTCATGATAGTTTAGCTATGGTTGTTCACGTTCAAATCATCGCAATGGTTGGGCTTTTGGTTGCTCAACTTATTTACTTTAAACATAAAACGTACATCAAAAAACCAATCAAATCATAAAACGATACATATCTAGAATATCAAAAGTTCGTCTAAAAGATATTTCCATTAATCGACACATACCCGTCGCCCATCTTAGATGAATCAAACTAGTATCCATTTTATCGCACTTTTGAAATAATTAACCAATGTAGTCTATAATCTTAGCCTTATGAAATTAGCAATTGTAACAGCATACCCCCCAAGTAAAGTAACGTTAACCGAGTATGGTTATCACTTAGTGAAACATTTTCGGCTTCAAGATGAAGTAACTGAAATCGTATTATTAACTGATGTAACATCAGAAGCTAAAGACTTAACTTTTGAAGAAGAAGGATGTAAAATAACGGTGAAGGAGTGCTGGAAATTTAACGACTACACGAACCTTTTTAAAATTTCAAAGGTAATTTCTGAAACTAAACCTGATGGCGTATTATTTAATCTTCAATTTTTAAAATTTGGCGATAAGAAGGTACCTGCTGCTTTGGGTCTTATGCTTCCCATGATATGCAAATGGAAAGGTATTCCAACTATTTCATTATTACATAATATTCTCGAGAAGGTAGATTTGGAAAATGCAGGTTTCACCAAGAATAAACTATTACAAGAAGTATATAATTTTATAGGGACTACCTTAACGCGCTTTGTCTTGTCTTCAGATATACTTGCTGTAACCATTAGTAAATATGTGACTATACTTGAAAAAAAGTATAAAGCTCGCAACATCGCCCTAATCCCACACGGTTCATTCGAAACTCCGCCTGAACCTAGCTACACTTTACCTGAAGGCTCAAAGCAAATAATGGCTTTCGGAAAGTTTGGAACCTATAAAAAAGTTGAAATCTTAATAGAAGCCGTTGAACTCATACGTTCGAGAACATCGGAAGATATGGAAATTGTAATCGCAGGTACTGATAGTCCGAATACGCCAGGCTATTTAGATGAAATGAAAGAGAAGTACAGCCACGTGCCTCAAATAAAATTCACAGGCTACGTTGCTGAAGAAGATGTGCCACGGATTTTTGGTGAGAGTGCGGTTACGGTATTCCCATATACTTCTACTACCGGAAGCTCAGGTGTTTTGCACCAAGCAGGTAGCTACGGTAATGCCGTTGTACTTCCAGATTTAGGTGATTTAAGCGTATTGGTTAGAGAAGAAGGCTATACCGGTGAATTTTTTGACCCGTCGAGCACAGCATCCTTGGCAGACGCCATAGAGAAAATCGTTACTCAAGAAGACTATCGAATAGAATTGGGCAAAACGAACTATAAAGCTGCCTGCTCATTACCAATGGCCGAGATTACCAGAATGTATGTTGAGTACTTTAAGGCAATCAAATTGTCTAAGAAAGACGGATTTGAGCTTAAGCTCCCAAAGAAAATTAGTGAGCTAGAAGAACAGCACACTTAAAATATTGGGTAGCTAATACAGCAAAAGGGGAATAGCTTTTCAGTTATTCCCCTTTTGCTGTATTAATTCGAAGTAGGCTGGTTTTTTATTTCCTAAGGTATCTAAGCAACCGAAAAAATGTTGTTTTTTAGTTTTCCATGGTAAACTTCCTGCCACAGAACTCGGTACTTTTTTAAAATCGTATAGTGTCCAAAACATGTACGGAATAGTACTATCATTTAATATCGGTTGTATCTCTTTATAATAATCTCGTTGCCCTTCATCATCAGCACCGGTATATAGATTCCAAACACCTTTATACGAAGACATGCCATACTCTTGAAGAACTTTAGGTTTGTTTGGCACCTTGGCATTCAAGATGCCATAGGCTTTCCTAAAGTCATGAACTTCTCGATAATAATGAAAAGATATAAAATCTACTTGATCAGCGAGTTCGATTCCTGCTTCCGGAGAAGACCAACCTATTGTAACCGGATGGTTTTTATCCCATTTTTTAATATTCTCAATCATCTGTTCAAGCCAAGCTAAAACACGTAATCGACCACGAGAATCAAAATCTAGATCAGGCTCATTTTTAATATCCCATCCTAAAAGCGCAGGATGGTCCTTAACCGCATTCACAACAGCCTCGGCATGTCTATGGGTTAGTGTCCAGTTAGAAATATCATAATCGCCATAGAAATCAAATAAAGTGATCAAAACATCTAATTTGTGGTCTTGTGCTTTATCTAAGAGTGTATTTAAAAGTGCAAGTTTTCTGTCATCGACCCTATTTTTCCCAAAATCTTCATATTGCAGAAATACACGAATCGTATTTAAACCCATATCTTGAATTATCTGAAAATCATGATTGATAATAGTGTCATTGAACTTTTTTCCAAAAGTATCCCATGGGGAATCTTTAGGGTAGTAGTTAATACCTTTCTGGTTCTTTATTTTTTCAAGTTTTGGTGCTATGTTTCTTTCAATTACTTCAACTGTATCTGCGGGAGTAGGTATTTCTTTTAAGTGTCTAATACGCCAAAATCCGTCTTCTAGAAGCATCATGACTTGGTAGCTGGTCGTATCTTTTTCTTTGAGAATAAGTGTTTCGCCTTCGTACGTTTCTTGGTATTCTTCAACATTATAATCTTTAAAAACGACCATGGTACCATCTGCCGTATAAAAATCTAAAGCAGATTTATGGTTTAAGGTAGTACGCTTGTACCAGTGATTATTCTTTTTGTTGAGGTCAATGTTATCGTAAAGTCTGGCTCTTGCGCTATCGGTGTAAAAATCTTCAATACCGTAACGGTCATTTTTCTTAAATGCGATATTACGAACGTGCCATGCGTTCATGTAATCGTTGGTAATTTCGCCCAATGCCTGCTCTTCCATTGGTCGCCCTGGGTTATCTAAATTTGACCATTCTAGATTAGGTTTATACACATCTTCCATCGGTACTTCTAAGTGTAACATAGAAGTTTTATCTGCACCGGTATTCATAAATGCCCATGCAGCTCCTATTCCGTATAGAATAAGTCCGTTAATAGCCAAAAAGGTGACTATCAATACGGTTCTGTATAATGTTTTATTTAACTGTATCGCCATGTATACTTTTTGTAAATTCTTTTGTGATACCTGCAGCCGTTATTTTGAATACATAATCACCATCTGGTAAAAAATACTCGCCTAAGAAAATATTACAAACTCCGTTTTTGGTGGTCGTTATCTTAGATTCTATAAAATTACCTTCTGTATCATAAACCTCTAGTTGTAATAGTAGTCCATCAGGAATAAGTTGTTTCATAAAACTCTCGAACGGACCAATATCTATATTTCTGTTTCCTTGTGAGAAATGAACAGGGTAGTCTTTTATCGCAGCTTTAAACTCAAATATTGTTGTATTACTTTCTGCGGCACCGGTTACAAAAGCCTGAATTTCCCATGAAGAGGCTTTATCTGGATGCAGTGTTTTCGCCTCTGCAATACCATTTATGGTAGTACCAATAGTATATAAGTAAGAGTCGTTTTCATTTTTGATAACAAAGGTTACCAAGGTGCCATTGGTGACCATATTACCAAACTCATCTTTTATAATATCTGATGTGAACGTTACAATTTGGTTACCATCTGCAAAGTTGTGCGCACTAGAACTACTGATGTTGAAGTTGACCGCATTCGCAGGATAAACAATTGTTGCCAGTTCTTTTGAAGTGGTGCCGTTACATTCTGATGTTACCAATATTCTCCCCGATTTTAAGGTTGATGCCACATTGTACCAAGCAATAAAGCTTTCTGTCGTTATTTTTAGCTCGTCGATATTCTCTAAAAATTGATATTTAACCGTTACCTCGGTGCCATCATCTAAGGGGTTGTCATAAGCATCGGTAGGTGATATGGTCAGCATAGAGAAATCATTTCTACCTGCGGTAACGCTACGTGGACCAAAATACGATTCTACATAGGTAGCTTTTGGTGCATTGGTTGCAATTTCATGAGTGCCATTGCTTAAGGTTTCTCCATTTAATAATAACTTCCATCGAAACGGACCAGCAATTCTGGTAAAGTTTGTAGGGATGTTAAAAGTGATGTTTTCAGCAGTTGTATCATCAGGATTTAATAGCACATTACCATAGGCATTTTTTACTTGTAGTTTAAAATTGGCAGTTGGCACATCTGTGTTGAAAGCTAGGGTAATGGTCTCGCCTGCTACACTTGTATTTGTTGCTGTAATAAAGGTAGTATTTGGGGTGTTCGTTTCCTTTGGTTGTTCTTTCTTTTTACTAGAACAACCAAATAGTACAAGACTTAAAATCATTAAAATTTTAATACGCATACTATTTAGGATTACCGATATAACTGTTAATCTCAAACTTTATGTACTCATATCCTTTTCCTTTAAAAGGCTGTGCCTGCTGCATACCATGTTCCAATTTTCTATTGGGGAATAATTTATCGGCTATGGCTTTATTAGGCGAACCGTTTACAAAGCAATTTTCTAAACTACTACTTATAACAGCTAAACTATCAAGGTCTAAGGGTTTGTAATTAAAAAACTGTTTACGCTGTATTCGTACACCTTCGGTTACAAACTTATGATCTACCCAAAGTAACTTGCCCTCTGCATCATAATACGAGATTATAAGTTGCGGTATAGTTACTTCTTGCACACCCGAATTAAATAATACACCATTAAAACCTTGCTCTGTGTATACCAAATCTTGTAATGCCACATGCTTATACAAATCAGTATTGGCAGTATTACCTGCAGATTGCAAGTTGAATTTAGTAGGCTGTTCTTCGAAACTAATGGGTGTAAACAAATCTGGATCAAAAGTAGGAGGTAAGGTATCCTTGGTAGATGACCATGCAATACCTTCAAAGTTAATTTTGAACGTTGTCGTTTCTTTCGGCATCAACTTATGCTTAATTTGATGCTTGGCATTGTAATTCGCCAACTCCTTATTATTGTCATTATATAAGGTTGCTTTAATAACAATATCTGCAGGCGTATTGTCAACATTTTGTAGCTCACCTATAACACTGTATTGCCCTTTATATTTTACCAGTTTAGCCGATAGAATTTCTAGAACAGGCTGTTTTAAAACATCTTCATGATAGGTTTCTTGGGTCGTAATTTTTCGTCTACCGTGATTGTAATATGTTGTACTGTTTGCAGTAAAGAGTTGATCTGGCGGAATATCATTATCTACTTTTGATGATTTTACGTACCATTTATTTTTTCGTTTTACTAGTTCGTGGTGGTCATTGTTGAATACATTTTCTAACGGGGTAACCCACCTTGTTGATACCTTTGCTTTTGCGCTATTTTCGGTTTTATCGTAAATTTCTATACCCAACGAATCTAGTTTAGCATATGAACTTAAGATACCATCAGTCACTGATACCTCTAGCATATATTGGGCTATATCAATATGCTGCTCTGGGTCAATATACGAATGGGCTCTAGAGAATTCTTTAAAATCTAAGGCATCATAATAAGATTTTACAACATTGTTGGGTGATAATTGTGTGACATTTTTTACATAAAATATGTACATGCCGTAGCCCATACATATCAGTATTAGTAATGCCCACCAGTGCGAGAAGGTTAAAAGCTTTGATGGGAATTTAGTATACGGCTGTTCTAATTTCATAAAAGAATGAACCGGGGCTTTTTTAGATTTTAAAAGCCGCACCCAAATCATTTGAATATTTACAAAAATGGCGATCAGTACTGTCGATAGCGGAATGATACCCCACATAATTTTCATTATGGTAGGTACATCTTGCTTGGGCATTATTTGCGGTATGGGTGCCACATTCAGTTTCTCCCAAACCATAATTCCATTTTCTAATTGCTGCAGCCGTTGCCAACCACAATAGTAGAGAATGGGATCGTAGAATTTATCGTTCGAAAAAATGTACTTTAAATTATACTTTTCGGGTACGGTCAAGAACTGCTGCAGTGATCCAATACCCTCAACACCCCTAAATTTGGAGTTCTCGATACGTTCTATAGCTCTGGTGGTCAATTCGGGTAATCGCCTTGCAGAATGGTAATTTCCATCAACGGTCATTGCGCCTGTCTGTGCGGAAAGCCATGCCATTTGGTCCCCGAAACCTAGCGGTAAATACCGCCAAGAATCATGCGAATCTGCCCCTAGAAAGTTTACAATGGGGAGCATTTTTATTTTAGCGGGCTGCGAGGGTCTAAAATATCCCAGAGTCATAGTGAACACTACCATAAAGAGCATGCCGCCAGCAATCAATCCGCCTAATACTCTATGATAAACTCCGCCGAATCTTTCTTGAATCAGCACTTTTAAATCTCCTTCGACCATCCGGTAGGCAAACTCTGCGAATATGGGGAGTGCCATAATGGTTGCCCATAAGGTAAATCTATCTAATGTAAGAATATTGAAGGCCATTTCACCCAACATCATACGCGGTATAGGGGTAGTGCCACCTGTTCCTAAAATGGTTAATAGTGCAAATGATAATCCGAAGAACACATATCTTTTACTAAAATACCGATAGAAAAAATAGGGTAAAATAAATAGAAATACTCCCCACGGAATAATAAAGAAAACGAGTCCAGATGAAGTTATTTCCAAGAAATTATCTCGTGATCCATGCGGTATAGCCACTTGGGTAATGGGGTTTCTTTTAGAATTATACCAGTAAGGGAAAATACAGAATATAAGTAAAAATATTGCCGTACCACCAAACTTAGCTATACGCCAAAAATGTTGTAAAGTAGTACCCCAAAATACTTTAAAAGTTAGTTCTTTATAAGAATTTATCTTTTCTCTAGCGGCATCCATTACCGCCATTCCCATTAATGGAGCAATAAAAAATACCATACCAAAAAGAGGGGTTACGTGATGCGATGTGACCGTTACGGCAAGCATAGTCGCCGATGTAATAAAATACCGAGTTTTACCTGTTTTGATATACAGGTATATTTCTGTCATTGAATGCAGTAGTATTGATAATGCAGTTATACTTGGTAGTTGCCCAAAAATATGTAAAGTTTCTACAAACGTAGATGAGAAAACAGCCATAACAGCACCGTAACCTGCTATTCGCCGGCTGCCTGTCATTAAAAGTGTAAATCTATATGCTCCGGTGATAAATAACACAATTGCAATTAGTGCAACCGTGTACATACCAAATTTTAAACCGCCAATATAAGATAATATACCAATGAGCTGGTGAACTAGTGGAGGGTATGATTGTACCGTAAAGCCCGTATACCACCTATATTCCCAAGGATCAAACCAACTATTTGCATAGTGATCGGCAAAAAACAAATGTATCAATGCATCGTAGGTTGATTCTAACGTAAAGAAAATAGCAGAACCATGAAAGGCGAGCCCAACAATAATGGCAAGAATCAGTAAAATATTCGTTTTCTTCGTCGATTCCATTGTAAGAAAATATAACAAAATAAAGCTGGTTATATTGTGTATTATTTTTTTATAATGCAAAATGCAACTACCATGTTAGTTTACCCCCCCCCTAGTAGTTCGGAGCGATATTTTAGATTTCAAAATATACCTTTGAGATATGAACTACAAGAAATGGAGCTTGAAAGAAAAGCTTGAAATACTATCGGCCTCGGAAGAACTCGGCGTAGTGGAAGACTGTCGTAAATATAGTGTCAGCACTGGTACGTTGTACAACTGGAAAAAGAAGTATGATGCCAAGGGAGAGTCTGGTCTGAAGGTCGTCTATGATGCGCGTAGCAAGGAATTTAAGGCCGCCGAAGAAGAAATAAGGATACTACGCAAGTTATTGGGCAATAAAGAGATAGAACTGGAGGTACAGCGCGAACTCTTAAAAAAAAAGTTTGGGACGTCCGATCCAAGAAAGATCCAGTGGATATAATCTATGCAAAATACGAATGTAGCAAGACGAGAATCATAAAGATGGCCGGTATGGTCCAGAGCAGCTATTATAGAACCCCCACCTTTGAAAAAAAAGGAAACAGGCCCTCCAAGCTTGCCTATCAAGTAGGTCACGGCTTCGTACCACAGTCGGCCGTAGTAGTGGCGATAAAGAATATTCTATCCCACGTGTTCATAGACTGCGGCTACCGCTTGATGAGCGCTTACCTAAAACGGGACGGATACCTGATAAACCATAAAAAGCTCTACAGGATAATGTAAGAAGAAGCAATGCTAAAACTTGGGGACAGGATAAAAAGGAGCGGTGCGGGCCGTAAGTTCGTCAGCTTTAGAAAAGTGAACACCACAAGACCCTTCGAGTGCATGGAAATGGACATAAAGATGGTATGGGTGCCCGCCGCGGGCAAGAACGCATACCTGTTATCGCTCATCGATGTCCATACCCTTAGGATATTAAAGGACTATTTTTCTTTCCCCGTCAAACAGGACTAGGTGATAGCCTTCCTATCAGGGGTGTTCATGGATTACCGATACCCGCGCAGCATAGTGATCAGAAGCGACAACGGTAGCCGGTTCATCGCCAAGAGCGTTCGGGAATATCTTGGCCTGATCGGTGTGGCACAAGAGTTCACCCATGTGGCCACACCGGAGGAGAACGCCCATATCGAGGCCTCTCACGGCATACTCAAAAATGAGGTGTTCCAAAGAATCGAATACCGCACCTTCGGCGAGGTAGAACGGATATTGAACAGATATGTAACCTTCTATAACAATGAAAGGCTAGATGGCCTACTTGGACGCATTACACCAATGGAGAAATGGAACGCCGACAAACACTTACTATTACTAAAAAACGAACCGCTTAAATCCTAATCGAAATCTAGAATAACACTCTTGTTTTATAGGGGCTAAAACATTAAGGAATTTCAAGAAATTGGAATAGAAAGTCTGTATCATAGGTATTGGAATGAAGAGCAAGGCCAAGAAACTCGGCATACTCTTTTTCTTTAGAAAAACTTGGAAAAGCCATATCACATAGATTATGTTTTTGGTAGTATGGACTTTCAAAACGGATTAAACAAATTGGAAGTTGGAAAAGTAAATCAATGGCTCGCAATAAGTGATCACATGCCAATAATCTGTGAATTTGATATGGAAAAATAGCACATGTCAACAATACAGAATATGTGTGACTCTAATCCAGTTCTCAAAGGTTTTAATGAAGATAAAATTTTTTAAAAAATATACTTTTTGCGAAGAGTTTACGACGGGTTTAGATTTTTAGTATCCTCCTAACAGTTTCAGATGAAGATTATGATAAAGACAATCGATAATTTTAATGAAAAATGGGGCAACTATTTAGAGCAAGGCCATTATGGAATGGCTATTGAAAATCTCCTAGTAATAGATTACCTAGATAATGAATTTGAAAAGGAAATACAGGATAATCTAACCTTCAGTTATTCCCAGATAAAATTAAAATTCGGAATGGCTATCGCGTACGCAAGTAGCAAAAGGACTACTCTTTGGGAAAAAGAGATAAATAAAATACTAAGTAATACGGAACCTGCCATAATTGTGAATGAAAATTAAATGCGCAATGAATCATACACTTTGCTCTATTTTACTCTTAATTGGTATCTCCAACCTTTTTTATATGTTAAAGTTTGTTAAAAGGTGAGCTTCGCGGTGAGCCCAAAAAACGACCCCTTGGCAGGCCCTATATACAGGGTATTTTCAAGAAAAGTTCGAGTCCCGTCCAGACCGCAAAAATCCTCTCTAAATATTTGATTTAGAGGGGATTTTGTGTTTATGGGGCTACCAATAGGGCTACGATAAAACTTAAATAATCTTTAGAGTCTTAATTATTATAGTAGTCGAACCCTTTATTGCTGAGGAGATTCTTTTTATTCTAATTTCATTAATACTTTATAAATTTCAACCATTGCCAAAGTATCTAGCTTGCAATATTCCAAAAGATTATTTCTAGTCTGTTCGACGTCCTCATTAAAATTTGGGTCCGATACCATTCTACCCCAAGTGTCTAATGCCATTGTGCCGTCTTGAACTTCCAAATCCGAATAAGAAAATTTTGGACATAATACAGGCAATACTTTCTTTATTGAGGTTGAGCCATGAAACCTATAGTCGACATAATCTATTTTAAAAACATTCATTAAATCAAACATGTGTGCATTCATATAGTTTAGGTAATCCGTAAACTTAGGAGTCCAAACTAACAGGTCTTTATTTCTACTTACCTCAAAAGGTGCATTCCAAGAAATAAAGGTTCCTGTTAAGCCTGTAAAATCTTGCATTTGCTTCAGCATCTCAACTGGTTGTTCTAATGCTGTGCCAAGCCATTCAAAATGAGTTAAATCTCCATTCTCTTGCATTGTATGCAGAGATACCTGAAATACTAAGTGGTTATGAGGGCTCATCATATCCAGTTTAGGAATTGCTGTTGGAAAGGTTTCATAATCTACAAAGTGTAGTGGAAATTTTAGACCAGATAATATTTTGGCTATTGAAGGTTTATTGATGATAACTAACTCTTGTCTAACTGAATCTACCTGTGTTTGTTGAATTGTACTTAAGTCAAAATCTGTAGGTATATCTAAAATACTTAATTGGCTTTTGTCAACTAACTGGCCTATTTTTTTGGCTGAAATTCTAGCTATCTCATAAATGTTAAATTCCGGAATATCTTTATTAAAGTACTTAAAGCTGTCACAATGATTACCTCTTGTTTTGTACCTACTAGAGCATTGATTTTCTTCTATAGCCTGTTTGTGTATAAAATTTGAAGCCGCATTGATGTCATTTACCACCGCACTATATATGTCTTCTATTTGCTCAGTTACATCTACTATCTCTAATAGTTCATTTGAAACAATTTCTCCTTTTCTAACATATTCTTTACTCAGATGAATAATGGAAACCTTAGATATACTATAACCACATTCTTCCAAGACATATTTTTGAAAACAAGCATCTTCTAATTTGCCTTTCTTAATACTTGAAGCAGATTTTATTTCATAAATATGGTATGTGTTATTAGCTAATTTTTCTAAAATATCAACTCTTGCAAACGCTCCTTTTTTGGATAAAAATGAAGGTTGAAAAAATATGTTACTTGTTGACTCTAATTGCTGCTGCGTATATTCTGGTGTTGAATTTTCAGGAAGATTAATTCCGGAAGGAAATAGTAGCTTTGCATACTCCTCAACCTCATAGCCTTCTTTGATTAGCTTTTCAAGAAACAACGAAAACTCCCCTTTATATTTAAGGTATTCTTCAGGCTTGTTTTTTAAAAGCCACAAAGATTCAGGGCAATTGAGATATTGAATGAAATCTGTTTTGGATAACTTCATGACTCTTTAACTTTCTTTTGTAATTAAATCAATAAACTCGTCAACATCCCTACTAAAAGTTCTTTCATTTGCATAATAGGTATAAATTAAATTTCCCCTATCCTCTAATAGCTTATACCCATTATTCTTATACCACAAAACTTTGTTTGTCATATTGTCTTTATAAGATTCATCATTGGTCATTCCAAAGTGTTCCCATAAATATGTTTTTCTAGTGACTTGGTTCTTGATAAAAAAATCAACATAGACTGGTTCTCCAAACTCAACAATTGGATAGTCATAAAAAATCAATAAATTTCTACATTGCAATAGACGTTCAAAAATGAATAGTTCTTGTTTTGATCGTAACTTTTCTCCATCACTTGCTATGATTTTTTTTCCAGATTTTTGAAACATAAATTTACTTTTTATAGAAGTAGATTTTTGTCCTGGCAAGTATTTGGTCTCTGAAACCTCTTTTCTAAACTTCCATTGATAAAATCTAGAATTGGTTGTATCTACATCATAATTCGGAATAATTTGTTTCATAACACCCTGGTCATGCTGTAAACGTAAAAATCGATTAAACTCTTTCGATGTTGGAAATCGTTCTTTTAAGACTACATTCCTCTTAACTTCTTCATAAAGATCTGTTGATCTTATCTCAACAGGCATATGTGCTTTAGACATTTTATAGTCTAAGCACCTTTTAATACTTCTTAAGAACTTAATATTTGGAGGCAATAGCTTCATTTCACTAATAGTGGTGTAATATTGGTAAAAAATTACTATTTTTATATAAAACAACCAATATAATGGTAATTAATATTCGAACCATAAAGGAAGTTAAGGATAAAATTGGCTCTACTTGTCAGCAGAATCGCAAATTAAATGATTTGTCACGCGATGAATTAGCCGAAGCTTTAGGCGTATCTGCTACCACCATACAGAATATTGAAAATGGTAAAAACGCCAATCTCGATAATATCTTAAAAATAGCAAATCATTTTGGTTTATTAGCGAATATCTATGATTCACTCGATGGCTTTGCAGAAGCTGATAACAACCCATCATTATACTAGGTATGCCGACAGATAAAATAATCAATGTTTTTGCCTTCGACACCGAAATTGGAAAATTGGGATACGATTTAGATAAGGGTAAATCGATTTTTCAGTACAATCCTGAGTTTTTGGATTCAGGGCAGCTCTCTAACTTATTCCCCTTTATTTTCAAGCGAACAAAATCGGTACAGGTTTTCAAGGAGTATCAAGGAGATACTTTTCAAGGGCTACCTCCTATGATTGCCGATTCCTTACCTGACACTTTTGGTAATATTATATTTCAGGAATGGTTAGATGGCAGAGGTATTAAAAAAGTTACACCATTAGAACAATTAGCCTATGCGGCGAATCGTGGTATGGGCGCGTTGGAATACAGACCAATTAAAGAACTACCAAAGTCTTCCTCTATCAATTTAGATGATGTAATTGCAATTTTAGAAAAAGTTTTAAAATTAAAAGAAGATACAAAAGGTGAAAATCTAGATGAATTAGCTTTGCTTAACATTTTTCAAATTGGTACTTCAGCAGGAGGGGCAAGGCCAAAAATATTAATCTCAGAACATAAAGAATCGGGCGAAATTATTGCAGGAGATAGAGCCATTAGTAATAATTACAATCACTATTTAGTAAAACTTCATCTGGATGATAGCGATGGTTACAATAAAGAAATTGTGGAATACGCATATTATCTTTTAGCTCAAGAAGCAGGCATTGAAATGATGCCATCAAAATTGATTGAGAACAAGCATTTTGCAACATTACGATATGATAGGCAAAATGGAAAAAAACAACACGTACTTACAGTAACTGGTCTTACAGGTTGGGACTTCAAAAGTAAACCTGAAAATTCATCTTATGAAAATGTTTTTAAAGTAGGCTTAGGCTTAAAAGTGCCACATAAAGATTTGCAGCAACTTTTTAGAAGAATGGTGTTCAATATTGTTTTTAGAAATGTAGATGATCATCTAAAAAATCACAGCTTTATATTTGATAAAGAAAATGACTGTTGGAATTTAGCCCCAGCTTATGATTTAACGTATGCACTAAATCCCCTATTTACATTCAAAACAACTTCTAGGGCTCTTTCTATAAATGGAAAACGCACAGAAATAACATTGAAAGATGTTCTCGCCATAGCCGAAGAGTTTGCAATCAAAAACCCAAAAGGTATTATTGAAGAGGTGCAAGGTTTAACTTCTCGATGGGTTACTATTGCGAGCGAATTAGAAATACCAGAAAAAATCATAAAAAGAATAGAGAACGATTTCATAGTTTTATAAATAATGCAACTAACCAACCATCAGGCAAAATATTTTGCCTACGAGCTAAGTAAAAAATGTAAATCAGATAGCTCTGAAAAATTTGGAGCTACTCTTATGGATGCAAAAGTAGATTTAAACCCTCATCAGGTTTAAGCTGCTTTATTCGCATTTAAATCTCCCCTAAGTAATGGAGCTATTCTTGCCGACGAGGTTGGTTTAGGAAAAACTATTGAAGCTGGCATTGTACTTTCTCAAAAATGGGCTGAAGGATCGAGACGTATTCTAATTATCAGTCCATCTAGTTTGCGTAAACAATGGATGCAAGAATTAGCGGATAAGTTTTACTTGCCTTCTGAGGTTATGGAGACCAAAAATTTCAATAAAAAGTTTAAAGCTGGCGTTAAAAATCCATTTGAAAGCAAAGATCATATTCAAATATGCTCTTACCATTTTGCTCGAAATAAAGCTGATTACATTCAATTGGTTTCTCGGGATTTGATAGTTATTGATGAAGCGCATTATTTACGTAATGTATATCGAGGTAGTAGTAAGATTGCAAATGAAATAAGGGAAGCAATTTCGCCTTACAAGAAAATTCTGCTTACTGCCACACCCCTGCATAACAGAATCGAAGAATTGTATGGGTTAGTGAGTTTTGTCGACGATTCTATTTTCGGAAATTTAAAAACATTTAGAAGGCAGTTTTTACGGTCTGAAGGCGGAATAGATTTTGAAGACTTAAGGGCCAGAATACAGCAGGTATGTCACAGAACTTTAAGAAGACAAGTAACGGAGTATATTAATTACAAACAACGAATACCTATTACCGAAACTTTTACACCTTCTGATAAAGAGCAAGAACTGTATGAAAAGGTAACCGAATATTTACAGCGAGAAACAAATTTCGCATTACCACCTGCTCAGAAGCATTTGATGACTTCGGTATTGCGCAAACTGCTAGCATCTTCTTCTTATGCTATTTCAGGAACCCTAGAAAGTTTAATTAGGAGATTGAAAAAGTTAATTGATGGTAAAGAGGTAGTCATTGATGATTTTATTGATGAGATTGATGAAGATTATGAATTGTTTGATGAAGACATTGAAGAATGGGACGATGATATTGAAGAATTAGATGAAGATCTATTGTCAAAGGAAGACATTTTAAATATTCAAAATGAAATAGACGATTTAGAATCTTTTCTTAATCTGGCAAATTCAATTCAACACAATGTTAAAGGAGAAAAGCTCAAAGTTGCATTAAATAAAGGTTTTGCAAAACTGAAGGAACTTGGGGCTCAGTCAAAAGCTATTATTTTCACAGAATCCGTTCGCACCCAAAAGTATCTTTATGAAGAGCTTCAAAAAACAGAATTCAAGAATTCTCAGGAATTTCAATTCTAGTATCGATTTGAATTCTGGAATTGCGATTTTCATAGTATCGTAATTTGACACTATGGGTTCCGTTCAAGTTCGGTTTGTCAGATATGTAAAACTTATAATTGTACATCAGCGTGCCGCATTCGTGCCGCATTTTTCATGAAAAGTAGTGTTTTATAGTGTAAAATAAAAATCTAAAACTAGTTAATATGTTGATAATCAGTAAAATAATGTATGTTAATGAAAAGTTAAATTGTTATAGCAGCATCCCGTCCAGACCGCTAGTAAAATAAGGCCTTCACGAGAGTGGAGGCTTTTTTTATTTTAGGGAACGTGAAATCAATAACTATAAATAAAAATCAGATTCGAATCTAAAATAAAATTTTGGCTATATATTTTAAGGGTATTTATCCTTTTCGTAGTATTGAACTCCTCTTGAGTTTTTGTTTGGGTCCGTTCCGATAGCTATCAGGATCGGCTTTTGTGCGCTAATGAAGGCTTTTTTGAGTAGCATAGCCATAGCTAAGGTTCGAGGAAAAGATAAAATTTGCGCGCAAAACCCGCCCGCCGAACGGGCAGGTGTAAAAATCGTAGGTAAAAGAGAAACTCAAGACGAGTTCATTGTCTTCAAGGGACTTTTCTAAGAAATAAACTTGTAAATCAATACAAAGAAATTATATGGGGAACACTAAATATTTAATTGTTGTCATCGGGCTTGTTTTGACATTCTCATGTAACGATTCAAATAAAAAAAAGGCTGCAGATGCTTTGATGCAACAAACAAACGACGCTAAAATCAAACCTAACATTATTTATATTTTGGCCGATGATTTAGGGTATGGCGACCTAAGTGTTTACGGACAGAAAAAGTTCAAGACGCCCAACATCGATAAGCTGGCCGAGCAAGGTATGTTGTTCACACAGCATTATTCGGGCAGTACGGTATGTGCCCCTTCAAGATCGGCGTTGATGACCGGCATGCATACGGGGCATACGGTGGTCAGGGGCAACAAAGAGATTAGGCCAGAAGGGCAGCACCCCATTCCCGACAGTACGTATACCTTGGCCGAAGCCATGAAAAAGGCCGGTTATGTGACCGGTGCTTTTGGCAAATGGGGATTGGGCTTTCCATCTTCGGAAGGCGACCCCACCAATCAGGGCTTCGATATTTTCTATGGGTATAATTGTCAACGTTTAGGCCATAACTATTATCCGTACCATTTATGGTCTAACAACGATTCTATCGTACTGTCGGAAAATATGGATAAAAAAGATGGCGCCTATGCCCCTGAACTTATACACGAGCAGACCCTTAAGTTTATTGATACAAATAAGGATGCTCCCTTTTTCCTATTTGTGCCCTCTATAATTCCACATGCCGAGTTGGCCGCGCCCAAGGTCTACATGAAAAAACATCGTGGTAAATATCTGCCTGAAAAAATCTACGAAGGCGTTGACGATGGCCCTGAATTTAACTTGGGCCCTTATCGATCGCAGAAAGAGACCCATGCCGCCTTCGCTGCCATGATCAATGTGTTGGACAATCAGGTAGGCGATATTTTGGCTAAAGTGGAAGATTTAGGCATTGCCGATAATACCATCGTTATATTCACTTCCGACAACGGTCCACATACCGAAGGCGGTGCAGATCCGGAATATTTCGATAGTAACGGGCCGTTAAAAGGCACCAAAAGGGATTTATACGAGGGCGGTATCCGAGTACCCATGATTGCCAGTTGGCCCGGCAAGATAGCTCCAGGGTCTACATCCGATCATGCTTCGGCTTTTTGGGATATCTTTCCTACGCTATCGGAAATTGTCGGGTTAACACCACCGGACGATATTGATGGCGTCTCACTTTTGCCCACGCTTTTAGGAAAGGATGCCGATCAAAAGAAACACGACTACCTTTACTGGGAATTCCATGAAAAAGGAGGCCGACAGGCCGTACGAAAGGGAAAATGGAAAGCGGTCAGGTATGAAGTTTTCAAGAATCCTGACGCTCCTTTAGAACTTTATGATTTGGAGAACGACCAAGGCGAAGAAAACAATATAGCTTCGAAACATCCGGATATTGTCGCTGATATGGAGCATATTTTGAAAACGGCAAGAACACCTTCCGATATTTTTACTTTTGGTCAGGGTACATATTTGGAGTAGAAACAAGAACACATTAAACTCCTCTTGCGTTTTTATTTGGAACCGATATCTCCCGAAGATATGATCTTGTAATTTTCAAGAATGGATTAGTATTAACAGCCCCTGGTTACAAGAAATCAATGGAATAAAATGAAAAAAATATTTGAGCTTATCGGTCCGGGCTTTATTACTGCGGCTTTGGTGCTGGGTCCCGGTAGTTTGGCCGTGGCATCCAAGATTGGGGCGAACTACGAATACAGGTTACTTTGGGTCGTGCCGTTCTGCGTTTTGTTTATGGGCGCCTTCACGGTCGTTTCCACACGAATAGGTATCGCATCGGAAGTTTCATTGCTTACCCAAATCCGTATGAAGTACGGAAGCTGGGTTGCTATTTTGATTGGTGTAGGGCTCTTTTTGGTTGCGGCATCGTTTCAGGCAGGGAACTCTATAGGTTCCGGTATGGTGTTTAGTGAGACGCTCGCTACCTCTGCAGCACCCTGGATTATTGGAATATCGGCCATCGCGATTTTCTTGTTGTTTTTTAAGACTTTCTTTAAGATTCTCGAAAAGGTAATGATCGGTATGGTCATTTTAATGCTGGTCTCGTTTGTACTTACCTTGATTATTTCTGGTCCTGATTTATCGAAATTGGTCGAACAATTTACGTTCAGCGTCCCGACCGGTTCCGAAATGCTCGTCTTGGCTTTGGTAGCATCGAGTTTTTCGATTGCGGGCGCTTTTTATCAAGCGTATCTGGTACAGGAAAAAGGATGGACGAAGGCAAAATCAAAATCGCACGAACGTGAGGGCCTTACAGGGATTCTTATATTGGGTGTCATAACCTCGACGGTGCTTTTGGTAGGTGCATCCGTTTTATTTCCCAAAGGCATCGCCGTTAATAGTGCCACAGAAATGGGTATGGCATTAGAACCGATTTTCGGGTCCTACGCTACTAAAATTTTTATGTTGGGCCTTTTTGCAGCTTCTTTTTCTTCCCTATTAGGAAACGCTACCTTGGGTGGAGTCTTGATTTCCGATGCCTTGGGTTTTGGAATGAAACTCGAATCTATAAAAGTACGTGCGATGATTATGTTGGTCATTGTAATCGGTGCTACGGTCGCTATAGTTTTTGGTAATTTGCCCATCGAATTAATTGTATTGGCACAAAGCCTTACCATTATCGTTTCGCCCCTCATCGGGCTGTTATTACTTTTGATCGCTTTTGGGAAATCGGCAAAAAATGAAATTGAATTGGGAACGGGTCTAAGAGCTTTACTGATTTTAGGCTGGCTGGTCTTATTATTTTTAGCCCTGACAAACGGGTACAATATTTTTATTAAATAGCATATGCATACAATTAAAGAACTAGAAATTAAATTATCGGAACCTTCCGAAAGGCTTGTTGAAGATGTCACTAAGATACAAGGTGATATCATGATATTGGGCCTAGGAGGAAAAATGGGTCCAAGCTTGGCCAAGTTGCTTAAGAACGCCATAGAAAAGACGGGCAAATCAATAAGGGTCATGGGCGCGTCTCGGTTTTCGAACGAGGCTATGTACAACGAATTGACTGATTTTGGAATCGAATGCCATAAGGCCGATTTGTTGAACGATGCTGCTTTGAAGAATCTTCCCGATGCTGAAAATGTAATCTATATGGCCGGAAATAAATTCGGAACTTCGGGCAACGAACATTTTACCTGGGCGATGAACGCCTATCTACCGGGTAGAGTGGCGGAGAGATATAAAAACTCCAAAATAGTAGTGTTTTCTACAGGAAATACCTATCCCTTTATGCCCATTGAAAGTGGAGGTGCAACCGAAAGTGTCCGCCCATCGCCCATAGGGGAGTACGCGCAATCGTGTTTGGGGCGAGAACGGGTATTTGAACATTTCGCTATTAAGAATAGTACAAAAATGCTGTTGTATCGCTTAAACTATGCCTTGGACCTCAGGTACGGTGTACTCTTGGAGGTCGCTAAAAAAGTGATTTCCGAAAAGCCCATAGATTTGAGCATGGGCCATGTGAACGTAATCTGGCAGGGTGATGCGAACGAATACGCTATTAGAAGTCTGCTACATTGTGAATCCCCGGCAAATAAATTGAATATTACCGGGCCCGAAACGATATCGGTACAATGGCTTGCCGAACGATTCGGAGAACATTTCGGGAAAAAACCGATCTTTGAGAACCGCCCGGCGGAAACGGCCTTGTTGAACAATGCGTCACGCTCTTTCGAGCTTTTCGGTAAACCTTTTGTTTCGTTAAATGAAATGATTTTGATGACGGTCGAATGGGTAAAATCCGGGGGAATGGAACTTAGCAAGCCTACCCATTTTCAAGAACGAAAGGGAGATTTTTAAATACCATAAAAATAGCGCATGAAAACTTTAGACCCCGAAATAAAGAAACGCCTTCAGGCAGGCACGGTCATTCCTGCCCACCCCTTGGCCCTGACTGCCGACCGCAAACTGGATGAAGCACGGCAACGCCTGCTGACCAGATATTATATGGCCTCGGGTGCTGGCGGCATTGCCATTGGCGTGCATACGACACAATTCCAGATACGTGATCCTAAAATCGGCCTGTATCGAAAAGTATTAGAACTGGCCGCAGAAGAAATTAACAAAGCGAATCTCGACCGACCGTTCATTAAAGTCGCAGGAGTAAGTGGCCCTACGGAACAAGCGGTCAGCGAAGCCGAAATCTGCGCCGAATTGGGGTATGATATCGTACTGGTCAGCACAAATGGATTGGGCGATTGGCCCGAAGAAGATTTGTTGGAACGTACTCGAAAAATTGCCGAGGTACTTCCTGTTTTTGGCTTTTACCTACAACCGGCAGTAGGAGGCAAGGTGCTGAGTTTTGAATTTTGGAAGGCTTTTGCAGAAATCGATAATGTGCAGGCCATAAAAATGGCACCTTTCAACCGTTACCAGACTTTAGAAGTGGTCAGGGCCGTTTGTGAATCATCCCGTTGCGACGAAATTGCCTTGTACACAGGTAACGACGATAACATAGTCAACGACCTGTTGACCACCTATGAGTTCAACGTTAATGAAAAGTCGGTTACTAAAGATATCGTAGGCGGATTGCTAGGCCATTGGGCAGTCTGGACCAAAAAGGCGGTCGAGCTCCTCGATACCATAAAAAAGGCAAAAAAATCAGGAGGCTCCGTCTCCAAAGAACTACTGACCCTAAACGTGGCCGTAACCGATTCAAACGCGGCGTTCTTTGATGCCGCCAATAATTTTCATGGCTGTATTGCGGGTATTCATGAGGTTTTATACAGACAGGGAATCTTAATGGGAATATGGTGTCTTGATGAAAAAGAGGGGCTTTCCCCAGGACAAAAAGAGGAAATCGACCGAATTTATAAAGATTATCCCTATTTGAACGATGACAAGTTTGTAGCCGATAATTTAATGGATTGGACAAAGGTTAGATAAGATTTTCAAACAGTCTCTAAATGAATCGTTAGGTTTTAGTGCAACTTGTTTTAGACACCACAAATACACAAATAATAGAAATGTTTATGAAAAAAAATAATAAGACTAACAGAAGAACCTTCGTAAAAACTTCGGCCAAAACACTAGCGGCGGGAATGGTCTTTAGTCATTTGCCCCTGTTTTCAAATGCCAATGTACTTGGGCAGGAAAAGATAAAACTTGGTTTGGTCGGTTGTGGTGGGCGCGGTACGGGTGCTGCATTTCAAGCGTTGAAAGCCTCTAGATCTGTACAGTTGGTCGCTATGGGCGATGTTTTTAAACATGAGCTG
>ENA-ORXU01000991-ORXU01000991.1-marine-metagenome-genome-assembly--contig:-NODE-991-length-26652-cov-8.506830_pt1 | contig 26652 bp, 17 predicted proteins | sample MGYA00237869_ERZ511484 | MGnify/ENA metagenome assembly ERZ511484
GCCGAACAGCGAGCCGAACAGCGAGCCGACCGGCAAGCCTGCCGCGACGGTGCGATGGCGCTGGCCGCAACGCACAGTCTAGACCGTGCTCATGCCGCGCGGTACGTGAGTAACCCCGCCTGTCGTGCCGAATCCGGCACGACACCCGGCTCGTAGCGAGGCAGCTTCGCCAGCAGCCGCTCGAGTGCATCGAGCGGCACGTCGAAGGAGCGGGCATGCGTGGCGTGCTGGAACCTCGGCGCGGCGAACGCCTGAGCAGCATCGTGGTTCACCAGCCGCGCGTAGTCTTCTTCGGGTGCCTCCAGCACGGCGTGATAGAGGTGTCCGCAGCTGGCCGCCAGGCCGTAGTAGTAGGGGTACACGTGCCGGCTCAGCAGCTCGATGATGCGGGTACCGGGGCGGCAGAACACCATGTTCGTCAACGCCCCGCCGTGCGGCGACATGACCACGTCGGCCCGCGCCAGCAGTTCGGCCTGCTGCGCGACCGTCAGGCCCTCCATCGCGATCGAGGTGAAACCGTGGGCATCCAGCAACGGCTGCAGCTCGGCCTCGTTGGCGATCCCCCGCCGCACGCCCGGCGGCCGGCTGATGAACAGCCGCAGCCGCTCGGCGCCGGTCGCGTCCACCGGGTACAGGTGCTTCATCCACTGCGGAATGAATCGGTGCATCTTCAGGTTGATGCCGCAGTTCAGATCGATGTGCAGCGCCCGTTCGCACGCGTAGTGCGGAGCACGTTCGGTCTGGATGATCTTCGAGTCGGGCACGCCGCACCGGGCCAGCGTCTCGCGTTGCCAGTCGCCCGAGATGTCGCGCACCAGCACCTGATCGATCGAGCCGACCGGGATGCCGGCACGCTCCAGCAGCCCCAGCTTGGGCAGCAGCTCGAGCATCCAGTGGTAGTAGCAGTGCGCGCCCGCCGTGGTCCCGAACACCAGCGTGGTGCCGGGCAACCGGCGATGCGCGTGCCAGGGTATCCGGCGCCGACGCTCCTCGTCGACATCGAAGCGCGATACCACGTCGCCGCTCGCATCGGTGATCAGGTGCCGCGGACCGTTGAAGTAGACCCGCGCATCGTGCACCTCGTGCAGGGTGACCGGATTGCTGGTCATGACCGCATCGTTGACATCGTCGACGCACTCGGGCTGCGCGGTGATCGGCGCATCCAGCCGGTAGGTGTCCGAGGCGAGCAGCACGGTGGAAACCGGTGGCCGGACCCTGGCCACCGCCGGCTTTCCGGCCACGGCCCGCGCACGGTCCGCGTGCAGCGCATCGAGCGATCGCGCCGCCCGTCGCGCCACCGTCACCGAATCGTCGGGCAGCGTCTCCAGGTCCCGTTCGTCGATCTGGGTGATCACGACGTCGGCACGCAACCTGTGCACCAGCGCCAGGTCCAGGCACGGGGCGATCACCACGTGAACCTCGCTGAAGGTCTCGGCCAGCATGCCGCTCAGCAGCGATCGATCCAGGCCGGCATGCCGGTCCCCGAAGATCACCACCCGGCGGGCGACCGCCTCCGGATGCGCATTGCGGTAGCCGCGACGCGCACCGATCAGTCCGGGCGCCGACGCCCGATCGAGCCGGTGCGCGGCCGGGTGGTCGGCCAGCTCGTTCGCGTAGAACGGGCGGGAACGCCGGTCGAAGCGGTAGTGGCGCACGAGCTCGGCGGATGCCTGCCCCCCGTCCGCGATCCATGCCGAGGCCAGGTCCCCGATCGTCGGCACTTCCTCGTGCGGATAGCCGAGCACCCGGGCGTTGGCCTCGACCCCCAGCCGACCGCACAGCAGCTGCAGTGCCATGAACGCGGCCCACGGTGTCCAGCGACTGTCGCCTTTCCAGAACAGCGGGTGCCGGTCGCGCTGGCGGATCAGGTAGCCGCACAGGTCGACCCAGGCCTCGGGTGCGCCCTTGCCGCGGCGCGGCATCGTCCGGACCAGGCTTTGCCGCTCCGGCTCGCCCTCGCCGAGCACGCGCTCGCCGAGCACGCTGAGCCGGTCCGGGACCACCAGGTGCAGGTAGCGGGTGTCCGATTCGTCGAGCGCCCGCTTCCGGTCGTCCAGGAGTCGGGCCCACCGCTCACCCGGATCGCCGACCGGTGGGAACGGTGCCGCCGGATCGTGGAACCACCCGTCCCGACCGATCGCCACGCCGCCGGGGCGGCCCGGTGCCGTCCTGATCATCGGGGACGGCTCACGCCGCCTGGCGTGACGGGGCGAGCCGGTCGGGATCGATCGTGCCGATCCCGGGCGGCCCGAATCCCGGCACATCGTCGCGATGTCGGCCATTCGCCGGTACCGCGCCCTTGCCTGGCGAGCGATCGGGCGCATCGGCGGGTTCGAATCCGGGCAGCATCAGACGCAGCAGGTCCAGGCAGTAGTCGTCCATGCGACAGTGCTCGCGCACGTGCGACATGCGTGCCACCCGGTCCTGTTCGCCATCGTGCCGGAGCACCTCGTGCAGCGCCGCCTGCGCCGCCGAGGGTTCGCCGATGCCGACGCTGCGCCCGTGGCGGGCGGCGAGCTCGTCGAACCCGGTCGCACCGCGAAACAGCACGAACGGCAGACCGACGTTCATGGCCTCCAGCACCACGGTGGGGTACGGGTCCTCGCGCGAGGTCAGGTACAGCGCATCGGCCGCCGAGTACCAGCCGCTCACCCCGTCCACGTAGCCGATCAGGTGCACCCCCTCGTGACCGCTCTGCATGTCCGCCGCCACCCAGCGCTGCATGTCCGCCGACAACGCACCCACCCACGCAAAGTGCACCTCGGGATCCTGCTCGCGCATGCGCCGCGCCGTCTCCAGGAACCGGTCGAACCCCTTTCTCAGGTCCGCATACCCCACGTTGATCACCAGCCGCTGCTCATCCCCCAGCCCCAGCTGCTCGCGCAACCGCCTGCGCGCATCGGCATCGAACACCACCGGCTCGTAGCTGCCCTGGGGGCGAAGGTGCTGGGCCGCGGCCACCGAGTCGCAATACCCGCGGAACCCGCGCGCCACGATCTCGGAAGGGAACACCACGTGATCGGCGCTCTCGCCGATCGAGCGGATCGACTCCTGCAGCTCGTACTCCTCGATCAGCCGCGGCAGCTCGTGGATCAGCGACACCGTGCGCACCCCCGCACGCCTGAGCCCCGGCACCAGATCCCCGGTCACGCTGGTGTTGCAGATCGCGATCGACAGCCCGGCCTCGCGCACCCAGCGCTCCACCCCCGCCTCGCCCAGCTCCGCCAGCAGCCGCGTGCTGGCCACCTCCCGGTAGCCCGGCAGCAACGGACCGCCCTCCTTGAGCAGCACGTGCACCTGCAGACCGAACTGCCGGGCGCAGGTGCGTGCAATGTTCAACAGCAGCATCTGCGCCCCGTGACGGTACGCATCGTGGCCCACCAGCAGCACCTTCTGGCGCTCGGCCGCGTTCGACAGACCGTACACCGCCCGGCGCGTCGCATTCAGGTAGGCATGCCCGTAGTGCACGTCCGGCTCCAGGTAGGCGCTCTCGGCCCACTCGTTCCAGGCGTTGACGAACACGATCGGCTCGCCTTCGAACGGCTCGGCGCAGGCCCGCTCGATCGCCCCGTCCAGCCAGCGCTCGTACAGCGCAGGCGTCGAGCCGTGCAGCACCATGCCGCGCCCCTCGCGCCGCGCATCGTTGTCCCAGTGCGGCACCACCGTCTTGATCAGCGCGAACTCGGGCACCGGCTCGTCCAGCGAGCTGGCGATCACCTGGGGGTAGCTTCTGACATGGCCCCGGAACCCCGGATCGAGCAGCGTCAGCTCATCGTTGATCTCCGGCAGCGGCACGCACACCTTGTGCGGCGGGAACTCCACCGCCCCGTCAAGCCCGTACGGACGCGGGTCCTCGTCGCCGAACCCCTGCACCATCAGGATCCACGGCTCCACCCCCAGCTGCTGCGTCCAGGCCCGGCGCCAGCGCGCCAGCGTGCGCTTCGCATCCGGCAGCAGCCCCGGGCGATACAGGATGAACAGCGGGCGCCCCTGCACGCGCACGTAGCGCGGAGCGCCCATGTAGCGGGCGGTGTCGGCGATGAAGTCCGCCTCGTCCTGCTCGCGGTAGTTCTGCTCGATCAGCACCTCGCTGTCGAACCCGTCCCAGGTGCGCGTCCAGTTCTCGTTCGCCCACATGATGCAAAAGTCCTGATCCACCCCCTCCTCCAGGAACCGATCCAGCGGGCGCTCCATCAGCCGCTGCCCGTCGAACCAGTAGTAGTAGAAGCAGAACGCCTCGATGCCGTTCGCGCGCGCAAGCCGCGCCTGCTCGTGCAGCACGCTCGCATCGTTCAGATCGTAGAAGCCCAGATCGCGCGGGATGCGCGGCTGGTAGTGGCCCTCGAAGCGCGGGGTGCCGCGCGCCACGTTGCGCCACTCGGAGAACCCCTTGCCCCACCAGGCATCGTTCTGCTCGAAGGCGTGGAACTGGGGCAGGTAGAAGGCGATGGTCTTCGCCCGCGCCGCCAGACCGCTGCTCAGACCGCCGCACGGGCCCGCCTCGGCCGGCTCGAACCCCGCCCCCGGGTTCGCGAAACGCTGGATCTCACCGGCCGGGCTCGTCACGCCCCGCCCGGCCAGCGCGGCGACGCTGGCCGACAACCGCACCCTGGCCACCCGGGCGGCCGGCGACAGATGCCTGAGGACCAGCCCGGTAAGGTGCCCGGGGACTCGCCGGACGGCGTCACGCAGGCGCCGCGGCAGGCGGCGACGCATCCATCGCGTCACTGCCCGGCGTGCGCGTTCGCCCGGCCGCCGGCTCACAATCGTTCCAGCGCTGCCCTGAAGGTATCGACATCGACCTCGAAGCTGTTCCAGGCGGTCGTCTGCTGGACATCGGCCGCCGCGAAACGCTGCGAGGCCTCGACGCCGACCAGCCGACCGAAGTCCTCGGCAGGCTCCTGCAGCACGGCGTGATAGCGGTGCCCGCACGCGGCGGCCAGTCCGAAGTAGAACGGATAGACGTGCCGGCCGAGCAGCTCGAGCACACGAGTCCCGGTGCGGCAGAAGACCATGTTGGTCAGCGCACCGCCGTGCGGTGAAACCAGCACGTCGACCCGTGCCATCAGCTGGATCTGCTGCTGGACATCCAGCCCCTCCATCGGCATGACGGTGAAGCCGTGTTCCTGCAGGATCGGCAGCAGTTCGGCCTCGTTCGCCACGCCGCGGCGCACCCCTTCCGGGCGGCTGATGTACAGCTTCATCCGGGGCTCGTCGCTGCGCCGGTGCGGAAACTCGTGCTTCAGCCAGGCCGGCAGCGAGCGGTGCATCTTCAGGTTGCCGCCGTTGTCCAGTTCGACGTGCACCAGCCGCGCCGCGTGCAGGTACTGATCGCGCAGGCTCTCCACGATCCGGTCCGGGCCGATGCCGAAGCGTGCCAGCGTCTCGCGCTGGAAATCGTGGGTGATCTCGCGCACCACGAAATGATCGATCGTGTCCAGCGAGATGCCGGCGCGCTCCAGCATGGCGAACTTGGGCAGCACGTCCATCAGCCAGTGGTAGTAGGCGTAGGCCCCGGCCGTGTCGGCGAGCAGCATCGTGGTGCCGCGCAGCCTCCGGTATTCCTCGTCGGCCACCCGGTCCTGGCGTTCCCGGTCGACCGCGTAGCGGCGAATCGTCTCGCCGCCCGGCAACGTCACCAGGCACCGCACGCCGCTGAAGTACAACCGCGCATCGTGCGCCTGCACCACCGTGACCGGCCGGGAGCAGGCCTGCGCATCGACCAGCGCCGGATCGCACGCCGGCTGCACGGTGCCGGGCGGATGCAGGTCGTAGCACTCCGATTCCAGCACCGGCGTACGGACGATGTGCGAGGTCCCGGCCGACGGTGCCGCCCCCTCGCCGCCCTTGTCGGAGGTCTTGTCGGAAGTCTTGTCGCCTTTCGCCAGCGAGGCGCGATGATTCGCGACCCGTTCGCGCCCCAGCGACACGATGTCCAGATCGTCCACGGGGATGCGCGTCATGAACCGTTCCGCCAGTTCGGTGATCACGATGTCCGGGCGTATCCGGCGCACGTACTCGTGATCGATGCTGGCGTTCCATATGAAGTGCAGCTCGCGTACGGTCTCGGCCAGCATGCCGCTGAGCAGGTGGTTGCGGCATTCCGAGAACGAGTCGCCGAACAGCACGATCGTCTTGTCCGCAGCCTTCGGTGAGTCGTTGCGGTAGATGACGTGCGAGCCGACGTGCAGGCTGCCCTCGTCGACCATGCCGTTGGCTTCCTTGTAGCGCACCAGCGGGTTGGCGTACACCCGTCTGGAATCGCGATCGAGCTGGTAGAAGCGCGCCTTCTCCGGGATCGCGGGTTCGGTCTTGCCGCCCAGGTCCATGACCAGGTCGCCTTCGACGTAGGGGTAGTTCAGCAGATCCTCGTTCACCGGGATCTTCAACCGGCTGCACAGCAGCTGATAGGCCAGGAACGCCCCCCAGCAGGACCAGTGGGTGTCCGACTTCCAGTAGACCGGATAGTTGTCGATCTGCCCGGACAGGTAGGGGACCACGTTCAGAAGCGACGGGGTGTCCCAGTCGTACCGGTCGACCAGCTGCATGATCGGGCTGCCGGCCAGGTTCTCCAGACCCTTGCCGTCGGCCGCCTGCCCGTAGAACCGGTGCAAGAGCGTCAGCTTCTCGGGCGCCGCCAGGTGCACGTACTCGATACCGCGCGCGTTCAACATGTCCTGCCGTTCGCGCAGCAGCTCGACCCAGGCGCGCGCCATGGTGTCGGTGAACGAGGAATCGTCGCGGTACAGGTCGATCACCTCGTTGGAGCCGCGCACCAGGAACAGCCACCCGTCCTCGCCGACGTGCACGTCATCGCTCAAGCTTCGCCGCACTTCTGTCAAGGCCCTGTTCCTCTTCCGGATGCTCCGCCGCATGTGCCGGCCTACCTCATCACGCCGCCTTCCGGAAGCTGACGCGCGACAGGCCGAACTGCTTGCGCAACTCGCTTATGTAAGCTTTCGTATCGGCAGCTCTCGCACGGTCTGTTCCAAAAAGCGTGACCGCCCGCGCATGCATCGCCTCGATCTCCTGCAGGTGACGGCCGTGCTCCAGCGCGTGGGTGACGCTGCTGGCGTGACGCCGATGGGTATTGAGCGCCTCGGCGATCCAGGAGATCCGCGCTCCGTCCTCGTGCAGCGCCTGCAGGTACAACCGCCAGTCGCCCACCAGCTTCAGCCCTTCCAGCGACGCACCGTCGTGCTGCAGCGCGTTCGACAGCGAATCGCGTCGCCAGAGCACCGCGCTGACGTTCAGGATGACGTTGCGTACCGATAGCGCGCGCCGCACGAATTCCTTGCCGTCCATGTCGAAACTGTCGCCCAGCAGTTCGCCGTCGACCGTCCTGAAGTAGTAGTCGTAGCTGTCCGCGGTGTAGCGACCTTCGGTATCGATCTGCTTCGAATCGGTCACGCTGAACACGGTGGCCGGCCGGAACGAGGCGACGCTGCGGGCCAGGAACCGCGCATCGGCCAGATCGTCCGCCTCGGCGATCCACAGCAGCTCTCCGCGTGCCAGCTCGCACCCCTTGCGCCACTGGCGGAAGACGTTGCCGCTGTTGCGCTCGTTCGGCACCACGTTCACGATGCGCTCGCTGCGCTGCACGATGTCGTCGATGACGCTCAGGCTGTCGTCGCTGGAGGCATCGTCCAGCACGATCAGTTCGAAGATGGGCTGCGTCTGATCGAACACCGAGCCGAGCCGGGACGCCATGTATCCGGCGTAGTTGTAGTTGGGCACCACGACCGACACCTTGGCAAGATCCGGCTTGGCCAGTTGCAGCAGCTCGAAGCAGTAGTCGTCGAAGCGGCAGTTCTTCTCGACGTGATCCCGACGTGCCTGACGCCGTGCCTCGTCGTCCTCGGCCAGCGCCTCGCGCAGGGCGAGTACCGCGGCATCGATGCCGCCGCTGCCGATGACGCGCCCGTAGCGACCGAGCAACTTGTCCAGACCGGTCGCCTGCTCGAAGCACAGGGCCGGCAGACCGACGTTCATGGCCTCCAGCACCACGGTGGGGTACGGGTCCTCGCGCGAGGTCAGGTACAGCGCATCGGCCGCCGAGTACCAGCCGCTCACCCCGTCCACGTAGCCGATCAGGTGCACCCCCTCGTGACCGCTCTGCATGTCCGCCGCCACCCAGCGCTGCATGTCCGCCGACAACGCACCCACCCACGCAAAGTGCACCTCGGGATCCTGCTCGCGCATGCGCCGCGCCGTCTCCAGGAACCGGTCGAACCCCTTTCTCAGGTCCGCATACCCCACGTTGATCACCAGCCGCTGCTCATCCCCCAGCCCCAGCTGCTCGCGCAACCGCCTGCGCGCATCGGCATCGAACACCACCGGCTCGTAGCTGCCCTGGGGGCGAAGGTGCTGGGCCGCGGCCACCGAGTCGCAATACCCGCGGAACCCGCGCGCCACGATCTCGGAAGGGAACACCACGTGATCGGCGCTCTCGCCGATCGAGCGGATCGACTCCTGCAGCTCGTACTCCTCGATCAGCCGCGGCAGCTCGTGGATCAGCGACACCGTGCGCACCCCCGCACGCCTGAGCCCCGGCACCAGATCCCCGGTCACGCTGGTGTTGCAGATCGCGATCGACAGCCCGGCCTCGCGCACCCAGCGCTCCACCCCCGCCTCGCCCAGCTCCGCCAGCAGCCGCGTGCTGGCCACCTCCCGGTAGCCCGGCAGCAACGGACCGCCCTCCTTGAGCAGCACGTGCACCTGCAGACCGAACTGCCGGGCGCAGGTGCGTGCAATGTTCAACAGCAGCATCTGCGCCCCGTGACGGTACGCATCGTGGCCCACCAGCAGCACCTTCTGGCGCTCGGCCGCGTTCGACAGACCGTACACCGCCCGGCGCGTCGCATTCAGGTAGGCATGCCCGTAGTGCACGTCCGGCTCCAGGTAGGCGCTCTCGGCCCACTCGTTCCAGGCGTTGACGAACACGATCGGCTCGCCTTCGAACGGCTCGGCGCAGGCCCGCTCGATCGCCCCGTCCAGCCAGCGCTCGTACAGCGCAGGCGTCGAGCCGTGCAGCACCATGCCGCGCCCCTCGCGCCGCGCATCGTTGTCCCAGTGCGGCACCACCGTCTTGATCAGCGCGAACTCGGGCACCGGCTCGTCCAGCGAGCTGGCGATCACCTGGGGGTAGCTTCTGACATGGCCCCGGAACCCCGGATCGAGCAGCGTCAGCTCATCGTTGATCTCCGGCAGCGGCACGCACACCTTGTGCGGCGGGAACTCCACCGCCCCGTCAAGCCCGTACGGACGCGGGTCCTCGTCGCCGAACCCCTGCACCATCAGGATCCACGGCTCCACCCCCAGCTGCTGCGTCCAGGCCCGGCGCCAGCGCGCCAGCGTGCGCTTCGCATCCGGCAGCAGCCCCGGGCGATACAGGATGAACAGCGGGCGCCCCTGCACGCGCACGTAGCGCGGAGCGCCCATGTAGCGGGCGGTGTCGGCGATGAAGTCCGCCTCGTCCTGCTCGCGGTAGTTCTGCTCGATCAGCACCTCGCTGTCGAACCCGTCCCAGGTGCGCGTCCAGTTCTCGTTCGCCCACATGATGCAAAAGTCCTGATCCACCCCCTCCTCCAGGAACCGATCCAGCGGGCGCTCCATCAGCCGCTGCCCGTCGAACCAGTAGTAGTAGAAGCAGAACGCCTCGATGCCGTTCGCGCGCGCAAGCCGCGCCTGCTCGTGCAGCACGCTCGCATCGTTCAGATCGTAGAAGCCCAGATCGCGCGGGATGCGCGGCTGGTAGTGGCCCTCGAAGCGCGGGGTGCCGCGCGCCACGTTGCGCCACTCGGAGAACCCCTTGCCCCACCAGGCATCGTTCTGCTCGAAGGCGTGGAACTGGGGCAGGTAGAAGGCGATGGTCTTCGCCCGCGCCGCCAGACCGCTGCTCAGACCGCCGCACGGGCCCGCCTCGGCCGGCTCGAACCCCGCCCCCGGGTTCGCGAAACGCTGGATCTCACCGGCCATCGACGCACCAGCCGCGGCCGGGGCGGCCGGCGCCGGTGCCGGCTCGGCCGTCGCGGCATCCGGGGCGGGTTCCGGGGCGGGTTCCGGATCGGGCTCGACGATCTCGGCATGCATGGCGCGCAGCTCGAACACGCCCTGCACCGCGAAGTGCTCGAGCCCGCAGCTCACCGCGCCCGAACGGATCGCCTCGCGCACGTCCGGGTTGGACGCCAGGTAGGAGCTTTCATCGAAATCGACCAGCGTGCGGTACTCCAGCGCGGCCAGCTTCTCGATCGGCAGCGCCGCCCGGCGAAGCATCTCCAGCGACTGGTGATCGATTGATGCCCGGCCACGGCCGTGACACCGTCCGGCGATCGCCGCGGCCAGCGCCTCGAGCGCCAGTCCGTAGGCGTTGGCGGCGTTGACGACACTGCTCATGTCATCGCTCGGCGCGCCGGTCTGCAGCTCGACCAGGGCACGCTGCAGGTTGCCGTGCAGCACGCTCGTGGCGATGCGCAGCGTTCGGATCCGAAAGCGCAGCGAGCGACGCGACCGGTTGCGCCCGAGCGTCAGCGAACCCAGCCGCGAGGACGTTCTCAGCGCCAGCCACTCGTCGGGCGAGACCAGCCGTGCGCCGTATCGCCTGACCAGGGTCGGGTCCGCCTCCGGCGTGCAGACCTTGCGCATCGATGCCAGGCAGCGCAGCTCGGTACCGACCGAGGCACGCAGCGGCGCCAATCGCTCGGCCAGCTCGGCGATTCGCGATGCGACCGTCGCATCGATCGGAGACGTGGTGTTCGACATGGCGCTCATTACAGGTCCAGTGCCACCGCCGTGGCGATGGCGATCTTGTAGAGGATGTCCACGATGGTGGACGCCAGCTGCAGGTTCTTGGTGGTGACCTTCGGCAACACGATCACCTCGTCTCCGGCGCGCACCACCGGGTTCTTGCCCGCCTCGACCTTGCCGTTCGCCCTGACGACGATGAGCCGACCGGTCGAGGCACGCTCGGTGAACCCGCCGGCATCATCGATGTAGTCGCGGGCACGGTGCCCGGATCTCCACAGCAATGCCTGCGCCACGATGACCTCGCCGCTGAGCAGGACCGAGTCGCTGCGCCTGGGGATCGAGACGACGTCGCCGGACTCCAGCATCACGTCGGCCACGCCGCCGTCGGAGGCGACCACCAGGCGCCCGTTCGGCTCGGCCTGTCTGGCGCGGGCGACGAACTGGCTGATCAGGCTCGCCTCCTGCGCCCGGATGCGGGCCTCGGCATCGGTGGCGGACGAAGCGGTCAGATACCGCGCCTCGAGGCGGTCGACGCTCTCGGCCAGGGCGCGCTTCTGCCGGTCGGCAATGCTGCGCCGTCGCAGCGAGATCGCCTCGACGTCGGCCAGCGCCGGATCGATCTCGACATGGTCCAGCAACTCGTGCAGCCGGGTGTCCAGCGGCACGGTGAAACGTGACGGACCGAGGTAGGAGCCCTCGATCTCGATGACCATCTCGCTTTCGTGGTTGTCGCTGCGAAAGTGGACGCTGTCGCCGTCGCGCAGCGCCATGCCGGCGAAGGTTCCGAGCGGCACGTAGCGGGAGAAGGGCTCACCGTCGCGCAGACCGGACAGGCCGGCGTGCGAGACGTCGTGATCCAGCTGTGCCACGGCGATGAGCTCCGAGCCGATCAGCGCATCGTCGCTCAGCTCGAAGCTTGCCGCCATGGCGATGTCGCCGCTGACCGCCACGATGCCGCCGCGCGGCCCGACCACCAGCGTATCGCCGTCGCGGAACTGGATGCTCGGCTGGGTCCCGTCGGTCAGGAAGTCGTACAGGTCGATGCGCTCGCGCACCTCGCCGTTCCTGAGCATCACGATGTCGCGGTAGCTGCCGCGCCGCCCGTCCACACCGCCGGCGCGATCCAGGAAGTGCAGCGCCGAGTTGGACGGGATGCCGCCGTAGCGACCCGGGCGCGGCACGGCGCCGGTGACGAACACCGCCACCGGCTGCGCACCGAGCAGGCTGGTGTAGACGCGCACGTTCTCGGTGAACACCGTGCGCACCTGCCGGGTGACCGTCGCGTTCAGGTCCGCGTTGCGCACTCCGCCCACCCCGACCGGCCCCACCCGCGGCAGGAACACGTTGCCGCGCGCATCGACGGTGGACACCTCGTCCAGTTCGACCGCGCCCCAGATGCGGATGCTGACCCGATCGCCGGGCTGCACGCGGTACTCGGGGTTGAGCCCGTCCTCCCGGTCATCGGCGAAGCCGCCGCTGAACAGGTTGGCGCCGAACGGTGCCGGCGTATCGGAAGCGCCGGCGATCCGGGAGAACGAGGCCGGATCGCGGACCTTGCCCGGGCTGTCCGCGGGTTCCTCGCGCAGCATGTCGGCGGCCTCGACCGGCGCGGCGCCCGCGTCCAGTTCCAGGCCGCCCAGCGATTGCGCCGTCGCTGCCACCGAGGCACCGATGAGCGACGCCGCGAGAAGCGCCGCGAGCAGCGTTCGAATCGTCCGTGAAGAAGCTCTGCACACAGGGTTCATCGGGCACTCGTCATCTCGGATAGAACGCGAAGGCATTTCCTCAGGATCGGGCAGCAAAAACCACGCCCGGGGCCATCGCATCGGCAGGGTCAGTGGCCGATGTGATCCTTCAACGCCGACCACAGCAATCCACCGATCAGATAGGTCAGGAACGAGAAGATCATCACCGTCAGCACCTTGTTCAGCCGGTGCGGCTCCTGCGCGGCATCCGGCAGGCTGGGCTCCACGATGGTGATCAGGTACTGCTTCTGACGCGCCGCGTCGGCCCGGGCCGCCTCGAAGCCTGCCAGTGCCGAGGCGTACTGCTGCTGGGCGATCTCGCGCTCGAGCATCAGCGGCGAGAAATCCTGCAGCAGACCGCCCAGCTTGCCGTCGCCATCGCCGATGACCCGTCCCTTCTCCAGCGACAGCTGGCGCTCCAGCGCCGTCACCCGGTTCTTGAGCGCCACCACGTCGGCGGTGTCCTCGCGCATGAAGGCCAGCTTCTCGCCCAGCTCGGCCCGCGTTTCGGTCAACCGCGATTCCAGCGCGGCCACCCGGGCGAACAGCGCGGCCGATTCATCCTGCAGGCTGACCGAATCGTTCGCCGCCTGGAAGCGGTTGATGTCCTGGGCGGTGGTGCGCACGCGCTCCACGGCGCGTTCGATCTCGGTGCGGGCCGAATCCAGCGCATCGGCCTCCATGCGCCCCGACAGCTCGTTCACCAACCGCTCGTTGATGTCGATGATCCGGCGCCCGAGCGCGCGTGCCATGTCCGCCGAAAAGGCCTTGACACGCAGGGTGATCACGTCGCTGGACAGGTCGCGCCGGATGTCGACGTGCTCGCGATAGAAATCCAGCACCTCGTCACGCGTCGCGTCACGACCCAGGCGCGACAGCACGTCCACGTCGGTGTCGCTGTAGTGCGCGCCGACATCGAGCGTGCGGCTCAGCCGATCGAGCATGTCGTGCGATTCGGTGTACTCGGCGATCACCTGCGAGTCCTGGGCGCCACCGGTCGCCACGGTGGTGGACAGCAGCGCGCCCAGTCCGCCCAGCGAGGTCGACCCCTGCGAGGAGCGCACGGAGAACTTCGCCTCCGAGACGTACACGTCCGAGGCGAACAGTCCGAAGTAGAAGATCGCCAGGAACGTCGGCACGCCCACGACCGTGCTCAGGGTCTTGAAGATCGCTTTCATGGCTGGTCAGCGTGGTCGGTTCTGCAGGACGTTGTATTCGTACAAGGCCTCCTTCAGGTCCTCGTACAGCACCAGCGAGCCGTCATGCAGGATCGCCGCCATGTCGCAGTTGCGCCGGATCGTCTGCTCGTTGTGAGAGACCAGGATGACCGAGGCGTTGGCGCGCCGCTCCTCGAAGGCCAAGCGAAACTTCTCCCGATAGCGCGCATCGCCGGTCTCCAGCGCCTCGTCGACCAGGTAGTACTCGAAGTTGCAGGCCAGGCTGACCGAGAACGCGAAGCGGCTCTGCATGCCGGCCGAGTAGCTCTTGACCGGCTCGTCGAAGTACTCGCCCAGTTCGCTGAACTCCTCGGTGAACGCCTCGATGTAGCGAGGGTCCTCGCCATAGATGCGCGCCACGAAGCGTGCGTTCTCGCGTGCGGTCAGGTTGCCCTGGAAACCGCCGGAGTAGCCCAGCGGCCAGGAGACGCGCTGGTCGCACTCCATCCGTCCGCTGTCGGGCGGCTCGGCACGCCCGATGATGCGGATCAGCGTCGACTTGCCGGCCCCGTTCAGGCCCAGTATGCCCACACTGGCACCGACCGGGAACTCCAGGTTCACCTTGTCCAGGACGACCTTGTGCCCCGCCTGGGTGCGATAGCGCTTGCTGACGTCGACCAGCCGGATCACTTGGTCGAGATCGCCCTTCTGCGCAAGGCCTGGTGCACGGTGAGCCCGGCCGCCAGCGTGCCGAAGCTCCATCCGCTGGCGTACAGCCAGCTACCGTACGCGGTCTCGAAGCCGTGGAAGAATTCTCCTCGCAGCAGTTCGATCATGTGCAGCACCGGGTTCCACAGCAGGTAGTCGAGCACCGCACCGGGAATGGCCTCGGCGGTGAAGAACAGGCCGGAACTGAAATACAGCGGCCTGCCCATGAGCTGCCCGGAAAGCTGCTTCACCGACGGAATTATCGGCTCGACGGCGGCGAACAGGAAGCCCATGCCCAGGCCCAGCGTGCACAGCAGGGCGCAGGCCATCAGCACCCCCAGCGGCCTCTCGACCCGCACCTCGTACCCGAGCAGCGCGGCCATGCACAGCAGGAACACGAACACGAACAGCGTGATGGCCACCTCCAGCAGACCCTTGGCCATCAGCACATCGAAGGTGGACACCTGCGGGAACGCCAGCAGCTGCCGGCTGTGCCCGATCGCCGCCTGCATCTGGCCCCAGGGATCCTTGAACATGGAGAAGCCGACGAAACCGACCAGCATGAACGGCACCAGCGGCATGCCGCTCGGCTGGTCCTGACGAAGCACCGAGAAGATCGCCACGAAGATGCTGACCGACACGGCAGGCTCAATCAGTCCCCACAGGAAGCCGATCTTGTAGTTTCCATAGCGCGTCTTGGTCTCGCGCAGCATCAGCGCGTTGATCACCCGCGCCTGGACCTCGATGCCACGGATGACCCGTCCGGCATCGACGGCCGAAGCCGAGCGCACGACGGGCGTGCCGGACATCGGATGCCGCAGGGACACGGCCTTCAGACCGACGGACCGCGGTCAGCCGCCGCCAGCGGGCGACGCAGCGACCAGACGCCGCTTCGGTCGCGGCAGGCGATCCGCTCGGCCAGCTCGCGCTCGAGCAGTTCGACACTCACGCAAAGCCGACCGCTGGCGGCGTGGTAGCGACGCAGGATGCGGGCGCTTGTGCCGCCGATCACCACCACGCCGTCGACGGTCGGTGCCGACAGCGATGACGGGGAGACCTCGTCCAGGTCCAGCCCGGCATCGGGCCTGTGCGAGGCGCCGGTGCAGCCCGTCAGCATGGCCAGTCCGAGCAGCCCGATCAGGGCGTGGGTTCGCGGTGTCATCGTCGACCTCGACAGCGGGTGGATTGCGGCCTGCAGCTCGCTCGCCTCAGGATCGCGAGCGGACCCCGGGTCCCTTGTGGGTGAAGATCTCCAGGATGCCGACCACGCGGTCGTTCTCCACCGGATCGGCACCGGTCACCACCAGCGCACGGATCTTGTATTTTCGCATCAGGATCTCCGCCTCGCTGACCATCGCGTCCGAACGGATGGTCACCGGCACCGGCGTCATGAAATCCCTGACCGGCTTCTCCTGCATGCCCGGGTCCATGATCAGTGCGCGGCGCAGGTCGCCGTCGGTTAGGATGCCGAGCAACCGCCTGTCGTCCACGATCACGGCCAGCCCCAGCCGTCCGGAAGTCATGCTGAAGATCGCCTCGCGCACCGATTCGTACGGCGCGATCAGCGGCAGCTGCTCGGTCACCATCGAGTCGGACACCCGCGCCAGCAATCGGCGCCCCAGGATGCCGCCGGGATGGAACTGGGCGAAATCCTGCGGCTTGAAATCCCGGGCCCGGATCAGGCACACCGCCAATGCATCGCCGAGCGCCATGATGGCGAGCGCCGATGTCGTGGGCGCCAGGTTGTTCGGACAGACCTCGCGCTCGATGTCCACCCGCAACGTGACGTTGGCCTGATCGCCGAGCGTGGTGGCATCGCTGCCCACCATCGCGACGATCCGGTTGCCGAAGTACTTGATCGACGGAACCAGGCGCAGGATCTCCTCGGTCTCGCCACTGTAGGAAATCAGGATCATCAGGTCCTCGGGCGTGATCATGCCCAGGTCGCCGTGGATCGCCTCGCCCGGGTGCAGGTAGAAGCTCGGGGTGCCGGTCGAGGCCAGCGTTGCCGCGATCTTCTTGCCCACGATCCCCGATTTGCCCATGCCGGACACGATGACGCGCCCCTTGCAGCTCAGGATCAGGTGCACCACCTCGTCGAACTCGGTGCCGATGCGGTAGGCAAGGCTCGACAGCGCGGCACTCTGAGTCATCAACGACTCCACGGCGGTCGGTACGAAGCTCGAGGATTTCTCGCTCGGGCTTGTCTGCTGTCCGCTAAGGCGCATCGGTCATGGGTCCGTATGGGTCAGGCGTCATGCCCCGATGAATGCGAATTCCATACCACCCGCCGGCCTTGGTCCGACCCGCGTCGGGCCGTGCTCAGGCACGCTTCCTGCCGTCGCCCTGCCACTGGACGATCAGGGCGTGCAGGCGTTCCTTCGCATCGGCCACGACCGGTGCCCGAAAGCCGTCGTCGGGATAGTCGTCGAAGCGCTCGTCGAAGCCTTCGCCGCCGAGCCAGCGTTCGCTGATCCGCGCGTTCGCCTCCTCGAAACGCGCGTAGAACGCACGGGCCGACGTGCGCGAAGGCAGCACCTGTCCGTGCTCGTCCGCGATGCCCTCGAGGCGGTTCAGCAGGTAGGGAACGAAGGCGGCCCGATCGATGCCGAGAAGGATCGGGTCATCGTCCGCCAGTCGGTTGAACGTGCGCAGCACGGCCTGGGCGGTCCAGGAAAGCGCTTCGTTAGCGCTGACCGGAAAGACCGGACGCGGCAACACTCGGTCGATTCCGGAGGTGTGGACGAAATCGCGCACCACGTCTCCGCCGCTCAACCGGCCGCGCTCGAACAGCCTCACCCGGATGGCGTCGTCGCCGAATACCGCGCTCCAGTTCTCGAGCAGCGTCAGGTGATCGTAATAGGGTCCGGACGCGTTGACCCCTTCGAAGTCGAAGTCGCGCACGTCCCCGGATCGCATCGAGGTGCTGTGCGCGCTGGCGGCCAGGCGATCTTGGCGGCGCAAGTAGACGATGACCTCGATCCTGTCGACCTGCGGGCGCAGCAGTCGGGCGACCCGCGTGATCTCGTCCGTGGTCGTCAGCCGGGACTGCATGTGCTCGGACGAATAGACGAGGGTGCGATCGCGCGGCCAGCGCCCTTTCATGAACGGCAGCACTTCGTGGCAATGATCGTCCAGGAAGCCTGTGCGCAGCCGCTCCAGCGACTCGCTGGTGCCGCGCGGACTGCCCAGCTGGATCAGGTCCGCCTCGGGATGCCGCTTGGCATAGACCACCAGGCGATGATTGCTCAGGTAGCCTGCGGATTTCGGGAACAGCCAGCCCTTGCGCTTCAGCGCACCACGGTTCTCGAACAGGAACCGCTGCACGGAGGTCGATCCGGTCTTCTCCGTGCCGATGTGCAGGATCGCTCGCTTCATGCCTGGCTCGACGTGTCGCGTCGGAAGGCGCGATCGATCGTCGGCGCTGCAAGTTCTTCGCCAGCCGTTCGCCCGGTGCGGACCGTTCAGTCGATGCCGAGCAGGGCCTCGACGGCGTTCGCGCCGGCACCGGCGCCCGCCGGATCCGAGCCCAGGCAGTTCACGTGGCCCATCTTGCGCCCCGCCCGGACCGCCGTCTTGCCGTACAGGTGCAGGCTGGCTCCGGGCTGCGCGCAGACCGCATCGAACCGGGGCGATCCGTTCTCCCAGACCTCACCGAGCAGGTTGACCATGACCACCGGGGTCAGCAGGCGGCACTCGGTCAGCGGCAGGGCGCACAACGTGCGCAGTTGCAGGTCGAACTGCGAGACGTCACAGGCGTCCAGGGAAAAATGGCCGCTGTTGTGCGGACGCGGCGCCATCTCGTTGAACCACAGCCTGCCGTCGTCGGCAACGAAGAACTCGACCGCCAGGATGCCGGTGTAGTCGAGCGCACGGGCCAGCGTCTCGGCCTGCTCCATCGCCTGCCGCTCGATCGACTCGTCAAGCCCCGATGGCACCGTGGAACGGGCCAGGATCGAACGCCTATGCACGTTGGCGACTGGCGGCAGGCGGCTGATCGCGCCGGTATCGTCACGCGCCAGCACGATCGACAGCTCGGCGGCCAGCGTGATCCGCCGTTCCAGCACGCACACTGCCCGGCCCAGCCTGTCCCAGGCCGGCAGAAGGTCCTGGGCGGCAGTGCACACGCACTGGCCAAGGCCGTCATAACCCAGACGCGCCGTCTTCAGGACCGCCGGGAATCCGGTCACCGCCGCGGCCGCCGCCAGATCGTCGGCGGTGCGGACCGAGGCGTGCGGCACGGGCTGCAGCCCGGCACGCGACGCTGCCCTCTTCTCCTCCGTCCGATCCTGGGCGACGCTCACCGTGCGGGCCGAAGGCACCACCCGGGTCAGCCGTTCGAGCCGTTCCAGTGCGGCGGCAGCCACGTTCTCGAACTCGATGGTGACCGCCCGACAGGCGCTTCCCAACCGCTCCAGTGCCGGCACGTCGTCGTAGGCGGCGACGATCCGCTCGGCGGCCACCTGCATGGCCGGCGCGTGCGGGTCGGGATCGAGCACCCAGGGCAAGTAGCCGTGGCGCCTGGCCGCCAGCGCGAAGTAGCGCCCGAGCTGGCCCCCGCCCACCACCCCGATCGCCGCACCGGGCTCGATCATGATCCGTCACCGCTCTCGGGCGGCAGGCGCATGGCGGCCGCCCGGTCGCGCTGCGTTTGCCGAAAGGCCTCCAGCCTGTCTCGCAGCGCCGGATCGTGGCAGGCCAGCATCGCGATCGCGAACAGCGCCGCGTTGGCGGCCCCGGCCTCGCCGATGGCGAAGGTCGCCACCGGCACGCCGCGCGGCATCTGCACGATCGAATACAACGAATCCTGACCGCTCAGGTGGCGCGAGGCGACCGGCACGCCCAGCACCGGCACCGTCGTCTTGGCGGCGAGCATGCCCGGCAGGTGCGCCGCCCCGCCGGCACCGGCGATGATCGCCGCGAGTCCGCGCTGCTGCGCCGAAGCGGCGAAGGCGAACATCTCGTCCGGCATGCGGTGTGCGGACACCACCCGCGCCTCGTGCCCGACGCCGAACGCTTCGAGCAGTTCCAAGGCGTGGCGCATGGTGCTCCAGTCCGAGTCGCTGCCCATCACCACGCTGATCTGCACCACACTCATCCGGCACCCTGTCCGAGGTTCCGCCGCAGACGAGCGCGACGCGACGCGCAAGTATACTGACAGGCTGCCCCACTCGAACACGCTCGCGATGTCGTCCAGCACGCTAACGGCCGACGTACCGCCCTCGCCCATCGGCTCCCTGCCGCTGGTGTACCGGGGCAAGGTGCGCGACATCCACGAGATCGACGCGGGTCACTGGCTGCTGGTCGCCACGGATAGGGCCTCGGCCTTCGACGTCATCCTGCCGACGGCAATTCCGGACAAGGGCCGCCTGCTGACCGAGCTTGCGCTGTTCTGGTTCGCCAGGTTCCGGCCGATGATCCCGAACCATCTGGCCGCCTTGCGGCTGGAGGAAGTGCTCGACGATCCGGCCGAACTCGACTACGCCCGAGGCCGCTCGATGATCGTGCGCCGGCTGAAGCCGCTGCCGGTGGAGGCCGTGGTGCGCGGCTACCTCGCAGGCTCGGGCTGGAAGGACTACCGCGCCGGCGGCAGCGTCTGCGGACACGCCCTGCCGTCCGGGTTGCAGATCGCCTCGCGCCTGCCCGCGCCGATCTTCACGCCGGCCACCAAGGCGGCACTCGGCGATCATGACGAGAACATCGATCGCGAACGGATGCGCGAACTGGTCGGCGCCGGGCTGGCCGAGGACATCGAGCGGGTCAGCCTGGCGATCTACCGGGACGCGGCGCGCCATGCCGAAGCGCGCGGCATCACCATCGCGGACACCAAGTTCGAGTTCGGCCTGGACGGGGCGGGCAACCTGGTGCTGATGGACGAGATGCTGACCCCGGACTCGTCCCGCTTCTGGGAGAGCGCCACCTGTCATCCGGGCAGCAGCCCGCCCAGCTACGACAAGCAGTTCCTGCGCGACTGGCTGGAGCGGCAGGACTGGGACAAGACGGCGCCCGGGCCGGCCCTGCCCCCCGACATCGTCGCCGGCACGCAGGCGAGATACCGGGAGGCGGTGACGCGCCTGACCGCGAAGGCCTAAGCCACCGTCACCCGCTCGTCCAGATACGCATCCTGGATCGCGTTCAACAGCTCCACCCCTTCCTTCATCGGCTTCTGGAACGCCTTCCGGCCCGAGATCAGGCCCATGCCACCGGCACGCTTGTTGATCACCGCCGTTCTCACCGCCTGCTCCAGGTCCCCGCTGCCGGTCGAGCCGCCGCCGGAGTTGATCAGCCCGGCACGCCCCATGTAGCAGTTGGCCACCTGGTAGCGCACCAGGTCCACCGGGTGATCGGTGGTCAGGTGGGAGTAGACCTTGTCATGGGTGTTCCCGAAGCCGACGGCAGTGTAGCCCCCGTTGTTCTCGGCCTGCTTCTGCTTGACGATGTCGGCCTGGATGGTGGAGGCGATGTGGTTGGCCTGCCCGGTCAGGTCGGCGGAGACGTGATAGTCCTTGCCGTCCTTCTTGAACCCGGGGTTGCGCAGATAGGCCCACAGCACCGTGGCCATGCCCAGCTGGTGCGCGCGGTAGAAGGCCTCGGAGATCTCCTGGATCTGGCGGCGCGAGTCGTCCGAGCCGAAGTAGATCGTGGCGCCGACGGCCAGTGCGCCGAGGTCGAAGCACTGTTCCACCTGGGCGAACAGTGTCTGCTCGTACATGGCCGGCAGCGTCAGCGTCTCGTTGTGGTTCAGCTTGACCATGAACGGGATGCGGTGCGCGTACTTCCTGGAGACCGAGCCGAGCACGCCGAGCGTGGAAGCTACGCAGTTGCACCCGCCCTCGATCGCCAGCTCGACGATGTTGGCCGGATCGAAATAGATCGGGTTGGGGGCGAACGAGGCGCCACCCGAGTGCTCGATGCCCTGGTCGACCGGCAGCATGGAGACGTAGCCGGTACCGCCGAGCCGTCCCGAATCGAAGACCTCCTGCATGGCGCGCATGGTTCCCGGGCCGCGATCACTGACACCGACGACGCGCTCCACGTAGTCGTCACCGGGCAGATGCAGCAGCGACTTGTCGATGCCGGTGCAGGTGTAGTCGAGCAGGTACTCCGCTTCGTCGCCGAGCAGTGAGAGGGTATCGGTCATGGGGGCATGGCTCCGGATCGGTTGGCTGGATGGCTATCGACCATCCGGGAAGAACGATGAAGGGTTGGCGGTCAGTGTCATCGTTCCGGAAGGAAATGCGTCGGATCAGTGTCGCGACAGCGCAGCTCAGGTACCGCGCTCGCGCAGCATGGCGACCGCCGGCAGGGTCTGGCCCTCGAGGAACTCCAGAAAGGCACCGCCACCGGTGGACACGTAGGAGACTCGGTCCTCGATCCCGTACTTGTCCAGCGCCGCCAGCGTGTCGCCGCCACCGGCGATCGAGAAGCCGTTCGAATCGGCGATGGCCTGGCCCAGCGCCCTGGTGCCTTCGCCGAAGGCGTCGAATTCGAACACGCCGACCGGTCCGTTCCACACGATGGTGCCGGCCTCCTCGACGATCCGGGCGTAGTGCGCCGCCGTCTCGGGGCCGATGTCCAGGATGAGCTCGTTGTCGGCCACCTCGGCGACCGGCCGCACGATCGCCTCGGCGTCGGCGGCGAAGCTGCTGGCGCACACGACGTCGGTCGGCACCGGAATGGCCGCGCCGCGCTGGTCGGCGGCCGCCATCAGGCGCTTCGCCTCATCGACCAGGTCGGCCTCGTGCAACGACTTGCCGACGGCATGACCGGCCGCGGCGATGAAGGTGTTGGCAATGCCGCCACCGACGATCAATCGATCGACCTTCTTGGTCAGCGCAGCGAGCACGGTCAGCTTGGTCGATACCTTGGAACCGCCGACGATGGCGACCATCGGCCGTGCCGGGCGGTGCAGGGCCTTGCCCAGGGCGTCCAGTTCAGCCGCCAGCAGCGGACCGGCACAGGCCACCGGTGCGAAACGCCCGGCACCGTGGGTGGAGGCCTGCGCACGGTGCGCGGTGCCGAACGCATCCATCGCGTACACGTCGCACAGGCCGGCATAACGGCGTGCCAGCGACTCGTCGTCGGCCTTCTCGCCCACGTTGAAGCGCACGTTCTCGAGCAGCACCACCTCGCCGTCCTCCAGCTCGGGCGGATGCTCCAGGTAGTCGCTGATCAGCCGCACCGGCTGACCGAGCAGCTCGGCCAGCCGGGTGGCCACCGGTGCCAGCGAATCGCCCGCGGTGTACCGGCCCTCGGTCGGCCGGCCCAGGTGCGACATGACCATCGTCCGCGCCCCGGCACCGATGGCGTACTGCAAGGTCGGCAGCGAGGCCCGGATGCGGGCATCCGAACCGACCTTACCGCCGTCCACGGGCACGTTCAGGTCCTGGCGCACCAGCAGCCGCTGACCGGCCAGCGGCTGCTGCGTCATCAAGCGCATCGGCACCCGATCAGCTCGCGTTCATGGCGGCGAGCGTGGTGTCCAGCATGCGGCAGGAGAAACCCCACTCGTTGTCGTACCAGGAGCAGACCTTGACCAGCCGGTCGTCCATGACCCGCGTCAGCAGCGAATCGATGGTAGAGGAGGCACTGGTGTGGTTGTAGTCGGTCGATACCAGCGGCTTGTCGCTGTAGTCCAGGATACGGCCGTCGGCCGCCTTGGCCAGGATGTCGTTGATCTCCCGCTCGCTGGTGTCGCGTCCGGCGGTGAAGGTCAGGTCGACGATGGAGACGTTGATGGTAGGCACCCGCATGGCGAAGCCGTCCAGCTTGCCGGCCAGTGCCGGCAGCACCAGCCCGACCGCCTTCGCGGCTCCGGTGCTGGTCGGGATCATCGACATGGTCGCCGAGCGTGCGCGGCGCAGGTCCGAATGGTAGACGTCGGTCAGCACCTGGTCGTTGGTGTACGAGTGGATGGTGGTCATCAATCCGGACTGGATGCCCACCGTCTCGTGCAGGGCCTTGGCCAGCGGTGCCAGGCAGTTGGTGGTGCACGAGGCGTTCGAGATGATCTGGTCGGACGCCTTCAGCGACTCGTGGTTGACGCCGTAGACGATGGTGGCGTCGACCTCGCCCTTGGCGGGCGCCGAGATGATCACCTTCTTCGCCCCGCCCTGCAGGTGCAGGCCGGCCTTCTCGCGGCTGGCGAAAATGCCGGTGCATTCGAGCACCACGTCCACGCCGAGCTCTCCCCACGGCAGCTTCGACGGATCACGTTCGGCGAACACCTTCAGCCGGTCGCCGTTCACCACCAGATAGTCGCCATCGACCGAGACCTCGCCCGGGAAGCGCCCGTGCGCGGTGTCGTACTGGGTCAGGTGGGCGTTGGTCTCCGGGTCGCCAAGGTCGTTGATCGCCACGATGTCGAATTCGTCCTGGCGCCCGAGCTCGAAGATCGCCCGAAGCACATTGCGCCCGATGCGCCCGTAACCGTTGATCGCGATCTTTACTGCCATGCGGTTTCTACCCCTTGTCGTGTTGAAGATGGTGCGCGGTGATGCGTGAAAGGAACGTGAAGCGCCGACATCCGTACGGATGCCTGCCGCGGCGCTGCCACCGTCCGGCGACCCGGTCGGCGCCTCGCGGCGGGTTCCGAAACGTGACGGCGCCGCGGCTTGCCGGACCGGGTTCGCCGAGGGTGTCGAGCGACGGGGCCGAACCGTGCGCACTCCCGCCGGCTCGGACCGCGCATTATAGGACGCACGGCACAACCCCGATGTGCGGTCACGGATATTGCTTTGGGCGTGTCGCGACCACAAGTCCCTCCACGCGCACGCTGCGGACCGCGAGCGCCGCGAGCCCTGACCGGATGGTGTGTACATTCGTCGGGCCGCCCCCTATACTAGAGAGTTGGTTCGACAGACGAGAGCATATGACCACGCGCATGGCAATGGACAAGACTCAGCAGTCCAACCTGAAGGACCTCATTGCCAAGGGCAAGGAACAGGGGTACCTGACCTACGCGGAGGTCAACGACCACCTGCCCGAGGGTATCGTGGATCCCGAGCAGGTGGAAGAGATCATAGCGATGATCGCCGACATGGGCATCAGCGTCGGGGAGACGCCGCCCGAGGCCGATTCGCTGATCCTGTCGGCCGACAACAACAACAGCAAGACCGACGACGATGCCGCCGACGAGGCCGCCGCGGTGCTGGCCACCGTCGACGGCGAGTTCGGCCGCACCACCGACCCGGTGCGCATGTACATGCGCGAGATGGGCACCGTCGAGCTGCTGACGCGCGAGGGCGAGATCGAGATCGCCAAGCGCATCGAGGAGGGGCTGCAGCAGATGCTGTCGGCGCTGGGCATCTACCCGGAGACCATCAACCTGCTGCTGGAGCGCTGGCAGATGTTCACCGAAGAGAAGATGCGCCTGTCGGACCTGATCGTCAACTTCAAGGAGCTCACCGACGAGATCAACGTCGCCAAGACGCCGGCGGACAAGAAAGACGGTGACGAGGAAGAGGAGAAGGGTCCGACCGGTCCGGACGTGGAGGAGGTCAAGAAGCGCCTGATCGCCCTGCAGAAGGCGTACGCCAAGGCGCTCAAGGCGATCGATGCGGCCGGCGGCATCCAGGACGACAAGGCCAAGGAGGAGATGGCCAAGGTCGGCAGGATCTTCCTCGAATTCAAGTATCACCCCACGTTCGTGGCGATCCTGGTGGCCGGGCTGCGCGGCCAGGTCGAGCGCATACGATCGCTGGAGCGCCAGGTGCGTGACGTGTGCATCAAGCAGTGCCGCATGCCGCGCGACGTGTTCATCCAGAGCTTCCCCGGCAACGAGACCAGCGAGGAATGGCTGGACGGGCTGTGCCGTCAGCGCAAGCCGTGGGTGGCCAAGCTGAAGGACCACCGCGAAGAGATCCAGATGCTGCAGAAGCGCATCCAGCAGATCTGCGTGTCCAGCCAGCTCACGATCACCGACATCAAGGAGATCAACCGCAAGATGAGCATCGGCGAGCTGGCCGCTCGTCGCGCCAAGAAGGAAATGGTCGAGGCCAACCTGCGCCTGGTGATCTCGATCGCCAAGAAGTACACCAACCGCGGGCTGCAGTTCCTGGACCTCATCCAGGAGGGCAATATCGGCCTGATGAAGGCGGTCGACAAGTTCGAATACCGTCGCGGCTACAAGTTCTCCACCTACGCCACCTGGTGGATCCGCCAGGCGATCACCCGATCGATCGCCGACCAGGCGCGCACCATCCGCATCCCGGTGCACATGATCGAGACGATCAACAAGCTGAACCGCATCAGCCGGCAGATGCTCCAGGTCATGGGCCGCGAGGCCACGCCCGAGGAGCTGGCCGAGAAGATGGAGATGCCCGAGGACAAGATCCGGAAGGTGCTGAAGATCGCCAAGGAGCCGATCTCGATGGAAACCCCGATCGGCGACGATGAGGACAGCCACCTGGGCGACTTCATCGAAGATCAGAACATCCTGTCGCCCATAGAGACCGCCACCGGCCTGGGCCTGGGCGAGACGACGCACGAGGTGCTGGCCTCGTTGACGCCGCGCGAGGCGAAGGTGCTGCGCATGCGCTTCGGGATCGACATGAACACCGATCACACGCTGGAGGAGGTCGGCAAGCAGTTCGACGTGACGCGGGAGAGGATCCGGCAGATCGAGGCCAAGGCGTTGCGGAAGCTCAGGCATCCGACCAGGAGCGAGCAGCTCAGGAGCTTTTTGGATAATCAGGAGTGACGGTGCGGCGGGCATGATGTTGCCCGCCCTGCCCCCGACTTCCAGGTCACCGGCACGCGAACCGCTCTTGCCCATCGATCGTGGCTACCGCGAGCAGCGTCCGGGCGGCACGCCGGGAATGGTGATGCACCGAGCGGAAATCCGAGCTGAACGGTCCTTGAACCCGGATTTCGACGATGAAACTCCAGGGCAGCGAAATGACTGCTGCACGACGGATCGGAGATAGCGGTGGACTTGAGAGCCTAGATGAGCTTCAATGCCGTCGTGGGCCTGTAGCTCAGTTGGTTAGAGCAGGGGACTCATCGAATGGTGCGTTCACACCGTGAGGTGTGGAATGAACGGGATGAATTCAGGGAAACCGTAGCAGCCTGGTCTACGTCCAGGGCTGACGGCAATCCTGAGCCAAGCCGGAGGTACACCTCCGGAAGGTGCAGAGACTACCTGAGAACTTCAGTGTTCTTGATAACAGGCTAGAGCTTCCCGCACCCCACCGGCCGCTGACGGGTCGAGGGTGATGAGATAGTCCGCTCCGGGCAGAAATGCACGGGTAAAGTGAATCCCTTGGTCGTAGGTTCAAGTCCTACCGGGCCCACCA